>PPYE01358683.1_pt1 | contig 20653 bp, 16 predicted proteins | sample 1559881 | NCBI WGS metagenome assembly PPYE01 (sample SAMN08240022, study PRJNA423297) | Human gut metagenome, whole genome shotgun sequencing project.
AGAAGAAATACTTGTTGGATTCTTCTATTTGCTCTATGAAAGGAGTCTTGTCCACATAGTAACAATCCTCTTTTATGACATCCTCAAAATTCTGCATGCCGTATGGTATGCGCTTGCGATAAATGCGCTTTGGTCTTACTATCATAACTCAGTTTGATTATTCGTTTTTGAATCTGATGGCAAAGATAATACTTTATCTCCTAATCTCCAAAACTTTTCCCGAAAAACTTCTAACACGATGCAGCAAAAATTACGTCCCGACGTAGTATTTCCTACGTCCCAACGTAGCTACAGATACGTTCCGACGTAATTTTTCGAAAAGATCTTTGGTATATTCCATTTTAATTCTTCTATAAAAACTCCAGCAGTTATAGGTGCCGTTATAGATTTAGGTTATTGTTTCGATTTATGCCTCTACTTAAAATTTATGGCACATGTGCCACTTTTTTTAAGTGCAAAGATATGTGAAAGTAGAGTTCTAACCAAAAATTTTTAGATTTATTATACTAAAAAGGTGTGCCTACCAGCTGCGCGAATTCAACAAGGTGGCTGAGCAAGCATAATAATGCGGCTGAATAAGCGTAACGAGACGGCTCATCTGGCACAAGGATACGACTGCGCTGGGTCAAAGATATAGATTAGGAGGTTTAAGGAGTCTGTATCTGAGGTTCAGAGAGATTGTATCTGAGGTTCAAGCAGACTGCTTCTTGAACATTTTCCCAAAAATCCTTGCTTCTTTCAAAAGAAAAGCGTAACTTTGCAACCGAATATTAATTTTAGGAGGAAATCTATATGGAAGAGCTAAAAGATAAATACATTCGATTCGATTGGGCAATCAAACGATTGCTTCGTCAGAAGGCTAACTTTGGAGTACTTGAGGGATTCCTTACTGTGTTTATCGGTGAGCCTATCAAGATTATCGACATATTGGAAAGCGAGGGTAATCAACAGGAAGCCGACGACAAGTTTAACAGAGTTGACATCAAGGCGAAAAATAGCAAAGGGGACATCATCATCGTGGAGATACAGAACACAAGTGAGCTGTATTATCTGGAGCGCGTACTCTATGGGGTGGCAAAGGCTATTACCGAGCATATCAATCTCGGCAACACCTACAAAGAAGTAAAAAAGGTATATTCCATTAGTATACTTTATTTTGACCTTGGCAAAGGGTCGGACTATATCTATGTAGGACAAAACAATTTTATCGGCCTGCATACGCAAGACCAACTCATCATCAGTACCAAGGAGAAAGATACAATCGTGAGAAAGTCGCCTGCCGAAATATTCCCAACCTATATGCTAGTGCGCGTAAATGAGTTCAACAAGGTTGCCAAGTCTCCATTGGAGGAATGGGTTGATTACCTCAAAAACGGAGTCATCAATCCTGACACGAAAGCACCAGGATTGCAAGAAGCTCGCGAGAAGCTGAAATACTACTCTATGTCGAATGCCGAACGGCACGCCTACGATGAACATGTCAATGCCATCATGATTCAAAATGACGTTCTTGGAAACGCTAGATTAGAAGGGCATGCAGAAGGTAGAGCAGAAGGCAGAGCAGAAGGCAGAGCGGAAGGTAGAGCGCACAAACATGGATTGGAACTTGGGCTACGGCACCGCAGACTGTGGTGAAAGCGTTTATGCCCTATAATAACAACATGACAAACCGTTCGGTTCGCCAGATAGTAAAGGTAAGCGTGGGAGGCGACGTGATAAGACTGAAACTGAGCAATATCTACTCGATGCAACCCGTAGTGATACGCTCCATCTATATCGCCCACGCCAAAGACTCCTTCAAGATTGATGCCAAATCGGCTCAATACTTCAAGTTCGGCAACAGCTACAAGGCTACTATCCCTGCCGGAAGACAGATAGTGAGCGATGCGCTGAAGTTCAATCTCAAGAACCTGGAGCGCGTAGCCATCACCATCAACTACACCTCGGCTCCCGATGTGCCTACCGTTCACATGGGCTCACGAACCAACCAGGGTGTACTGAACCTGGGCATCGGCAACAACCGCGTAACCGTGCCGGGCGGTTTCGGGGCACTCGCCAAGGAACGCTTCGACCGAGACATTCTGATGCAGAGCGGCGTAAAGAAGGTAATTATCTTTGAAGGCATCAACGACATAGGTGCTGCCAAGAGCGGCAACAGCGAGACGGTAGCCCGCCAGATTATAGAGAGCATACAGGGAATGATGAGGAAGGCGAAGGCCCGGAAGATGAAAGTTTATCTGGGCACCATCACGCCTTTCAAGGGTGCCGGCTACTACAGCCATTTCCACGAAGCAGCCCGACTCTATGTAAACGACTGGATTCGAAGTCAGGCAAAGAAAGCAGATGGCATTCTAGACTTCGCCAAGCTGCTTCAAGACCCGAATGATGACAGAAGGATGAAGCGGGAATATGCCAGCAACGACTGGCTCCACCCGAATCCTGCAGGCTACAAGGCGATGGGAATCTATGCTGCCGACATTATCAAATAAAAAAGCCGCCCTATTACAGGCGGCTTTTAATATATATAATAAGATGTTTTACTTCAAGACAATCTTGCAATCGTCCAGGCTCTCTACGGTAGCGAGCGCCTCATAACGGATTCCCTCCTTGCGCAGGAAGTCACCACCATGCTGGAAAGCCTTCTCGATGATGAAACCCATCGCCTCTTCTCGATGATGAAACCCATAGCCTCAATCTTGGCACCTGCCTTTTCGCAAAGGTCCATCACACCCTTGGAAGCATTACCATTAGCAAGGAAGTCATCGATGAAGATCACGTGATCCTCTGGAGTCAGGTAGCTGTTGCTCACACAAACCGTATAGTCACAATCCTTGGTAAAAGAGTGAACCACCGAGGTAATCATACCTTCCATCGTCTTTGGCTTCTTTTTCTTTACGAAGACTACAGGAAGATGGGTCAGGTAACCCACCATAATGGCAGGAGCAATACCCGAAGCCTCGATTGTGACAATCTTGTTGTACTTGATGTCCTTGAAGAGTCTGACAAACTCCTTCGCCAAGTCCATCATCAAGATAGGATCCATCTGATGGTTCACAAAGCTATCCACCTTCAGGATTCCTCCAGGAAAGCATCTGCCTTCCTGCATAATTCTTTCTTTCAGTAAATCCATTATTCTGATTTGAAATTGATATGATTGATGATTAACAGCCATCATTCCCTTTCCTGCTCTATTCCGCCAGATAAGAAAATGATGACCTGTCTTTTTTATTTTTCCAAATTCTTAGGCAATACAAGATTCAGAATAACTGCGAGCAGGAACACTACAGCCACACAGTTGTCTGCAAATACGGTACGGACAATCTCAGGGAAGATATTAAACATACCTGTTGCCTGAGTGAAACCGAGACCCACACTGAGCGAGAGACTCACAATCACCATATTGCGCTGGGAGAAACCCGTACGTGCCATCATGCCGAAACCAGCAAAGAGGATGCTACCGAACATCATGATAGTACATCCACCCAATACAGCCTGCGGAATGGTTGTAAGAACATAACCGATAGCAGGGAATACACCACCGATAATCATGATGATGGCACCCATGGCAATTGTGAAGCGATTGACCACGCCCGACATGGCAGCCAAACCTACGTTCTGGCTGAAAGATGTAATAGGAGTACATCCGAAAAGACCAGAAACCGAACTTACAAAACCATCACAGCAGACAGCCGCACCCATCTCCTTGGTATTAGGATCACGCTTCAAAGCACTATTGCAAAGAGCTGACGTATCACCGATGGTCTCTGTAGCAGAAACCAGATATACAGCCACTACAGAAAGGATGGCACCTATATTAAACTCTGGAGTAAAAGGCAGAATACGAGGCAAGGCGATGATAGAAAGATTGGTAAGACCACTATAGTCTATCATACCCATAAAACAAGCAAGGATATAACCCACTATCAAACCTACGAGCACGGAAAGAGAGCGAAGGAATCCCTTGGCAAAAATCTGACAGAGAAGACAAGCCAATAAGGTGACAGAACCCACAATCCAGTTGTTCATGCTACCGAAATCGGCAGCACCCTGACCTCCGGCAAAAGAATTGGCACCCACAGGAAGAAGTGAAAAACCAATGGCTGTAACCACCGTAGCGGCTACTACAGGAGGAATCAGTTTGATCCAATACTTGGCAAAAAGTCCGAGTGTACCTTCCACGAGACCACCGATAATAACCGCACCGATGAGCGTACCCATTCCATGAGCAGCAGCAATGCTGATGGCAAGAGAAAGGAAGGTGAAGGAGATACCCATCACGATAGGGAGGCGTGAACCGATGCGCCATACCGGATAGAGCTGTACCAAAGTACCAATACCGGCGATAACCATACAGTTCTGGATAAGAACGGCGCTGATAGAGCTGTCCAACCCGACAGCACCGGCAAGAATCATGATTGGCGCAATGTTGCTTACAAACATTGCCAACACATGCTGAAGACCAAATGGGAGTGCTTTACCGACGGGCACCCTACCGTCAAGCTTGTAGAGATTTTCTATTGACTGTTTCATGTCGTATGTTATTATATTTCGATAAAAATCTAATAGAATTTCCGAAAAGAACCTCTTGGAGTCCAAAAAGATGGCGCAAAAGTACAAAGAAAAACTGAGAAAGTGAAATTTCTCTCCCATTTATTTTGATTTGTCTGCAAATAGATGTACTTTTGCAGGGCAATTAAAAATTCAAAAACAATGGAAAATCCATATATCAAGCAATTCCCCGACCTCATGTCGGGCAAGAAAATCATGTATGTTCACGGTTTTCTCTCTTCTGGACAGAGCGGAACAGTAAAGATGCTTCAGGATCTCATGCCCAATGCTACCTTCGTGGCTGAAGACATACCCGTACATCCGGAAGAAGGTATGGAAATGCTCCTCAAGTTGCAGGAGACAGAGAAACCCGACCTGATTATCGGTACCTCCATGGGCGGTATGTACACAGAAATGCTGAAAGGTACCGACCGCATTCTCGTAAACCCAGCTTTCGAAATGGGCAATACCATGAGCAGTATGACCGGCAAACAGGAATTTCAGAATCCACGAAAGGATGGTGTCAACGAACTGATGGTGACCAAGGGACTCATCAAGGAATACCGTGACATTACCGAACGATGCTTTCAGAATATCACTCCAGAGGAACAGGCAAGGGTATATGGTCTCTTCGGAGACAAAGACCCGGTAGTGCATACCTTCGACCTCTTCCATGAGCATTATCCCAATGCCATCCGCTTCCATGGCGAGCACCGCCTCATCGACAAGGTAGCCTTCCACTATCTCTGTCCGGTCATCCGCTGGATAGATGACAAGCAAAACGGGAAGGAACGCCCTATCGTATATATCGATTTCGATGCCTTGCACGACAATTACTGGAAAGCCACAAGCAGCATGCACAAGGCCTACGAGTTGCTCATCGAATACTACAATGTATATATTGTAGCCTCAGCACCTACCAACGACCATGAGTATATGGCAAAGGTACAGACCTGGGTGGAGGAATATCTTTCTACCCCAGCCTACAACCATATTCTCTTCACCAATCAGAAGAATCTGCTCTATGGTGACTACTTCATCGACCCACATCCAGCAGAGGATTTCATGGGAACAACGATCGAATATGGCAGCGATGAATTCAAGACATTCGAGGAGATTGTCACCTTTTTTGATAGATTAGGAGGACAATAACAAAAACAAACGAGGCTCTGATGTCAATTCATTCCATCAGAGCCTCGTTTTATCTTGGCCTTTTATTCAAAAAGCTTTAGTATTCCGTCTTTGCCGCATTCTCTTTCCACATACGGAAAGCCCCCAACGCCTCATCTCTCATCAGCGCAATCATCGGCTTGTGACGGTCTTCTATCTTGCGGTCAATTTCCTCATAGATAAACTCATCATCAAAACCAATCTTGGCTGCATCCTTTCGGTCGTTGGCATAATAGATACGATCAAGATGTGACCAATAGATGGCACCTAAGCACATCGGACAAGGTTCGCAGGAGGTATAGATTTCACAACCCTCCAGATTGAAGGTTTTCAGTTTGAAGCAAGCCTGTCGTACGCAGTTTACCTCTGCATGAGCTGTAGGATCCTTGTCGATTGTCACACTATTGGAAGCCTCAGCAATGATGATTCCATCCTTGGCAATGACCGCTCCAAAAGGACCGCCACCGTTTCTTACGCTATTTTCTGAGAGCTCAATGGCTCTGTGCATCAATTCTTCTTTTGTCATAATCTAAGTCTTTATACCTTATTATATAATATAGAGGGCTACAAATTTACGAAATATTCTTGAATCCGCAAGGTTTTCTGCATTATTTTTATCTTCCAATGGTTAATTATCAATAATTATAAATACCTTTATTATAAGAATGTTTATAATTTTAGTACCTTTGCCAAACATCAGAAAACAAAAGTAGTCTTATCGGCTTTAGAAATGAATCAGAATAATATCAGCTCCACAGAACTTTTCCTGCGGGTAAGGGAACTCTTGATGCTTCCTGACCTGGAACCTGCTACACGCAACAAGATGATGCACGATACGCTCATCCTCTGCTGCCACGAAGGAGTGAAGAATACGAAACAAGCTTTCGGTAACCTTTTCGCCCAGGTGGATTATCTCTGCAAGGTACATGGCATCAAAATAGCCGACAAGATTGACATCCAGACCATGCGCCGACACAGCAACAAGCAGGAACCTCTATCGGAGGAAGATCTGAAGTACGATGCCCGTGCGCTCGCCATCTTCATCTCTGCCGTATGCCAGACTGATATTCCACATGAACTGACCGTTCTCATCCCACATACCAACCGCCCCTACCAGAAGGGACTCGACATCAGCAACCGACGCATCCGCTGCATCGTGAAAAACTGGGACTCGGACTTCATCCATGTGGATATCGACCATGATACTGATGAGGAAGAACATCTCGTTTGTCTCAAAGATGAGGCAAACGGCATCAACCATACCTATCTCTGCGAAATATTGGAGAAAGGCATGCAGCTCAACCTACTCGACTGTCAGATACGTCAACCAGTCATCACGCCCCGACTCATCATCGTAGAACCGGATTATCTCATTGACATCAGTAGTATCGCAGCCTGCTTTACCGAGTTCGGTCATCATCCCCTGCTGTATCTCTTGAATCTGATGAAACCCCGTGCCAACACCCAGGCTACCCTACTTGGTAACTTTGCCAGTGCTGCGCTCGACGATATCATCAATTCGCATGGCAAGTATCAGGTGAACGAAACCATCAAGAGCAATTTCAGAGAAAAGGCTCTGGAATTTTGCACCTGCCCCTGGTTTGACGCCAAGAAATTCTATACCGATGCCAACCTGCAGGCTTACAATCTGCAGCAGGTAGTGGATATTCTCTTCCCCCGCACCGCCTCCCAGGCACAGATGAATGCCTTTCGGGGCGAGGGCATCTACGACCGGAAGAAAGCCATCCTGGAGCCGTCATTCGTGTGCGAAGCCCTTGGCATACAGGGACGTGTCGATCTGATGACCACCGACTGCAAACTTCTCGTAGAACAGAAATCAGGACGAAACCTCAATATCGAAAGCCATCAGGCAGACCCTAACTACCACAGTTTCCAGCTGGTGCCCCACTATGTACAGTTGCTGCTCTACTATGGTGTATTGCAGCACAACTTCAAGTTGGGCAACAATCTCGTCAACATCCGTCTGCTCTACTCCAAGTACCAGCCGCAGAACGGTCTGATGGTGGTAGCCTATTACCAGAAGCTTTTCAGGGAAGCCATCGAATATCGCAACCAACTCGTTGCCGCTTCTTTTGAAATAGCCAAAAAGGGATTCGAGCATGCGCTGAATGAGTTTACCCCTGATGTTCTCAATGTAGCAGGCACCCAGGACTTCTTCTACAACAAGTACCTGAAGCCACAACTGGAAGACATCACCGACCCGCTTCATGCACTCAGTCCTTTAGAAGAAGCCTACTTCTGCAGGATGATGACTTTTGTGCTCCGCGAACAGATGATTTCCAAAGTAGGTGCCCAGGAAGGAACCAATACTTCGAGCAGCGATCTCTGGACGATGCCCCTTGCCGAGAAAAAGGACGCGGGCAACATCTATACCGACCTCCATATCATCAGAAAAGAACAGAGTGGAGAAGGTAGCGGTTACGATACCATTACCCTGAGCGTACCCGACCAAGGCAAGGACTTCCTGCCCAATTTCCGTATCGGCGACATGGTATATCTCTATACCTACAAACTGAAAGAAGAACCGGACGTCAGGAAAGCTATATTATATAAAGGTGTATTGCAGGAGATTCATTCCCATGAAATCGTGGTACATCTCAACGATGGTCAACAGAATGCTGACATCTTCGAAATGGACAAGCCATACGCTATCGAGCATGGTACTACCGATGCCAGCACCGGTGGAAGCATCCGAAATCTGCACCAGTTTATCTGTGCGCCACAAGAGAAGCGCGACTTGCTATTAGGCCAGCGCCCTCCCCGCCGCAACACCTCGCTCACGCTGACCAGACATTATGACGATGTACTTGACGATATCATCCTGAGAGCCAAACAGGCACAGGATTACTTTCTGCTCGTGGGACCTCCGGGAACAGGAAAGACAAGTCGTGCCTTGAAGTTTATGGTAGAAGAAGCATTGAACGATGGAACAGGAATGCCGACAGCAGAAAGCATCGTCGCTGGAGGAAAGACGGCTCAAAAGCCTGCCTCTTCCATCCTACTGATGAGCTATACCAACCGTGCCGTAGATGAAATCTGCGAAATGCTGGTAGATTCCGGCATCCCATTTCTGCGACTTGGCAGCGAATATTCCTGCGATGAACGATTCCGTCCATATCTGATAGAAAAAGCCATTGCCCAATGTCCGAAGTTGGAAGCCATCAAACAATATATAATAGGTACGCGCGTCATCGTGGGAACAACCTCGATGATGACCTCCAAGCCTTTCATCTTCAATCTGAAGCATTTCAAGCTTGCCATCATCGATGAATCGAGTCAGATTCTGGAACCCAATCTCATCGGATTGCTTTCAGCTATAGACAAGTTTATCCTCATCGGAGACTATAAACAACTGCCAGCGGTGGTACAGCAGAGTGAACAGGACTCTGCCATTCCTACCATCAACGACAGTCAGCAGAATAGCCTGATGGATATGAGTATTCTACAGGACATCTGTCTTACCAACTGCCGCAACTCCCTTTTCGAGCGTCTCATCCGCTGGGAAGACCATGAGCATCGTACCGATTTCATCGGCATTTTGCGCCGTCAAGGACGTATGCATCCGGAAATAGCCGAGTTCCCAAACAAGATGTTCTATCGCCGGGAACAACTGGAACCGGTGCCATGCAAGCACCAGTTGGAAACCCAACTCGCCTATTCTCTCCCATCAGAGGACGAGCTTGACGAACATCTGAAGAATCATCGTATGATATTCATACCATCAGAATTCTGCAAGGAGCCGAATATTTCCGACAAGATTAATGCCAACGAAGCAGAAATCGTAGTAGATATACTTCGTCGCATACACCGATATTACGGAGAACAGTTCGACAGTCAGAAAACAGTGGGAGTCATCGTACCTTACCGCAACCAGATAGCCATGGTGCGCAAGGGAATCGAGAAATTAGGTATTCCGGAACTGGAGAAAATAAGCATCGACACCGTAGAAAGATACCAGGGCAGCCAGCGTGATGTCATCATCTACAGTTTTACCATCCAGAACATCTGGCAACTGGACTTCCTGGCAGGAAACAGTTTTATAGAAGACGGTCATATCATCGACCGTAAACTGAACGTAGCCATCACTCGTGCAAGAAGGCAAATGATCATGACCGGCAATCCTGAAATTCTCCGTAATAATCAGATTTTTAATGATTTAATGGAATACATAAAAGGAAAAGGAGGCTTTTTTGAGAAATTTCATTGAAAAAGTTTGGAGATATGGAAATAAAGTCCTATCTTTGCAAAAGAATAGAAAAAACAAAGATAATTCAATAGAGATAAAAGATACAGGATTCCGGTGCTTAACTGGCACCGGGATTCTTTATTTTTTACCCCTCTAAGAAATCACATTAATAACTATAAATTAATAAGAAGAATTATGGCTTACATGTCACAAGAAGGTTACGATAAACTCGTAGCAGAACTAAAACAGCTCACTACAGTAGAGCGCCCAAAGGCATCAGCCGCAATTGCTGAAGCCCGAGACAAGGGTGACCTAAGTGAGAACTCAGAGTATGATGCCGCTAAGGAGGCACAGGCTCATCTTGAAGATAAAATCAATCGTATCAAACTCACCATTGCCGAGGCTAAGATCATCGACACCAAGCAGTTGAGCACCGATTGCGTGCAGATTATGTCTAAGGTGGAAATGACCAACATGGTCAACAAGGCAAAGATGACATATACTATCGTGAGCGAAAGCGAGGCTAACTTGAAGGAAGGCAAAATTTCCATTAAGACTCCTATCGCACAGGGATTGCTCAACAAGAAGGTGGGCGAAATTGCAGAAATCAAGATTCCTCGCGGCACCATCAAGCTCCGTATCGACAAAATCTCATTTGAATAAAAATAAAGGAACTATCATATCGGCTCCCAAGCCCTTATGGCAGTTCCTTTTATTATGACATGTAAGCCCACTAAATAAAATATCAAATGAGAATGATGCGAAGAGAGAGAAATAAAGTTTCTATTATAAATGTTTAATTGAAAGAGATTATGGCAAGTATTTTTTCTAAGATTGCAGCGGGAGAGATTCCCAGCTACAAATGCGCAGAAAGCGATAAGTTCTACGCTTTTTTAGACATCAGCCCTATCGGCAAGGGACACACATTGGTCATTCCTCGCAAGGAAGTGGATTATATCTTTGATATGGAAGACGAAGACCTCGCTGAGTTTGAAGTATTCGCCAAGAAAGTGGCAAAGGCCATCAAGGCTGCTTTCCCTTGCAAAAAAGTGGCACAGGTTGTTTTGGGTCTGGAAGTTCCTCATGCACACATCCACCTCATCCCTATGAACAGTGAGGCTGATGTCAACTTCCGCAAAGAACATCTCAAACTGACTGAAGAGGAATTCAAGGAAATCTCTAACAAGATCTACACAGAATTTCAAAAAAATGAGAAAGACTAAGAAATTTAATTAAATTAGAAATGACAAATGAGAAATGAGAAATGCAGCAAGATAGCCGTTCATTTCTAATTTCTCATTTGTCATTTCTAATTATCTCAAATGTATTCTTCGCCCTTCTTCATTTGCACTTCATTCACATATTTGCGAACCAATGCAGAGGAATCTTCTTTCTTGCAGATCAAGAGTACATTGTCCTTCTCTGCTACAATGAAACCATCCAAACCATTGAGAACTGCGAGTTTGCCCTTTGGCAGTTTGATGACATTACGATGGCAGTTTTCCATCATGACATCACTATCTATGATCACATTATCATCCTCGCTCTTCTGCATTGCCTCATAGATACTGTGCCAGGTACCGAGGTCAGCCCAACCGAAATCACACTTCAATACAGATACATTATCTGACTTCTCTAAGATGGCATAATCTACGGAAATATTTGGATATGAAGGGAAATTCTGCTTCATATAGGCATTCTCTGTCTCCACATCAAAAGTGCGATAAGACTCATCGAAACCTCTCAGTACAGCAGGCAGAATTTGAGAAAAACTCTCGCGTAAATGCTTGACATTGGAAATGAAAATACCTGTATTCCAATAAAATTCACCACTATCAACAAATATTTTGGCAAAATCACGCTCAGGCTTCTCTGTGAATGACTGAACATTATAGAGATTATCCCCTTCTGCATCGCCCAACTGGATATAACCATATCCTGGTTCTGGACGGGTTGGTTTTACACCTAACGAGAGAAATCTGTCGTTTTCAGCAACAAAAGCCAGTCCTTTCAGTACATTTTCCTTGAAAGCTTCCTCATTGAAAACAGCCTGATCGGAAGGAGTGGTAATCAGGCAGGCTTTCGGATTCAACTGCGAAACACGATGGTTTGCCCAAGCTACACTTGGAGCCGTATTGCGATGAATCGGTTCGGCCATGATTCGTTCAGCAGGAATCTGCGGCAACTGTTCCCTGACCAGTTCCACATATTCCTCATTAGTATTGATAAAAATATGGTCGGCAGGCACAATCTTCACCATTCTATCGTAGGTCTGCTGCAACTGGGTACGCCCCACCCCGAAGAAATCGATAAATTGTTTCGGGTAATTGCTTCGACTGCATGGCCAAAGTCTTCTACCCTTACCACCTGCGAGTATCACGCAATAATTGTTGCTATCATTTATTGTCATATATTAAGAAACTTAATTGTTAGTTTTGAAATTCTGATGTAAAGGTAAAAAATATATGTGAACCAACCAAGTTTTTTTCCACAAATTAATATAGATAAGGTGAAAAACAACAAAAATTTAGTGTTTTCGAAATAAAAATGCATTTTTTTGAAAAAAAGTCAGCAAAAAGTTTGCCAGTTCAAAAATTATTAGTACCTTTGCAACCGCAAATAAGCCGAGAGGCATTCGCCCAGATGGCGGAATCGGTAGACGCGCTGGTCTCAAACACCAGTGGAGCAATCCATCCCGGTTCGATCCCGGGTCTGGCCATCACGCTGGAGACATTCATCCTATTTCACGATGGTATTACTTCACTATCACTTTGATTCCATTTACAATATAAATGCCTGAAGGCACAGGAATCGCCTTTCTTTCACCTGCCTGAACTGCAACTGAAGTTACTTTCTGTCCACTCAGATTAAAGATCTTTACGGTCTGAGAGCGGTCAGATGATATGATAATCTCGCCATTGCCACCATAGATACCCTTGTTCAAGGAAATGGTTGAAATACCAGAAGGCTGACCAGCTACATAGACAACCAAGTTAAATGGCTCAAACAAATAATAGCCACCCGAAACTATGTCAAGTCTATTATTAGACAAAGTGGTTGGAATCTTGTAATATTTATTATCTGTCAAACTCATGAACCACAAATCAGAGATGATTGTATTGCCTCCCAACTCGTTAGGGTCAAAAGACCTGGATATTGTAGTGGTCGCTCCATTACCAGGAATGCGTACCGTCTCAAAACGAGGAACAAAGCTTCCTTTATTCGTACTATATGCTATCAAAGCATATTTCAACAAAGCTGTACCTCCATCATTCTTGATAGCATAATTGAATTGGGCAAAAGCATCATTCGTCTTTGGAGCTTTCACTTTATTACTACCATAAGTCGCCTTTTCGGTCTCATATTCATTTGGAGCCGCATTGGTCCATGCCTTTACAACTGTGAATACAGGGGCTGCAGGTGTAGCTCCCACCGTAAACTTCTTGGCATTAACAAAGACATTTTCTGCTCCTGCATCAGTCAACCAGAGATACAAGTCACCTTCCGCAGGTGTCAACTCTACTTTTCTGGTAACAGAACCATGTACGGGAACCGTGACATAAATATTCGTTGCGGCTTGGTCTGGCATAGTAGCAGTCGTATTGCTGAAGATATTGATGGCTCCCAAATATTCGATATCACCCTGATTTTGGATAGTAATTTCAAAGCCATTGGTAAATCCACCCAATAGTTCTTCGGTTGGAGTGATATCAGCTTTCAATTGCGAGCGAACCTGAGTCAGTTTTTGAGCTGTAGCCTCAACGACATAAGGTCGCATTTCAGAATTAGCGCATTTGTTCCAATGAACATGATCGGTACTGTAAATCGCATAGATCGTGGTCTGTCCGATTGGGAAAGCATAATCAAATTCAAACAAGAAAGTATTACCATAAGTTCCGCCATTATCTTGAATACCCTTAAAAGAGAATTCCTTAACCCCAGAGATTGGAGTATAAGTACCATCAGACTTCAATATACCATAAGCTAAAGAGCCTGTCATATCCTGACGACTCTGATTACAGAAATGATTCTGTATTTTCAAGGCAAATTTATCTGAAACCTGATTTCTTGTATCCTTAGTCAGTTCAAAAACAGACATTTTATCCCAATAGCTCTGCACAATAGGGACGAAAGGTGCTACAGGCTCATCTACCTTACCATTATCAGGAGCCACACCAACCAACATACTACAACTGCGGTTGTAACCATCCTGCGCATTACCGGAGCCGACACCACCCTTCTCAGGATTCAAGATTGTAACATCGAAATAACCATTCTGATAGCCTCCCCAGCCCCAGTTGATATGATAAAGTCCCTGTCCATCGGAACCATCACAGATAAACTGATGACCACCATCAGTAGAAGAACCTGAATAGAAAACAGGACGCCCAGCAGCCAATTCATTGTCAAGAATCTGAGTCCATTCTGCCAGAGAATATAAAGAACGGGATAAATCCAGCATCATATCGGCATCATATCCGAAATACTTAGCCAAAGGCGCTGGCGTAAGATTTGCACCCGACATTTCACCATACCCCATCTTCACGGCAGCTCCACAATGAAACATCAGTTTGGCTACGGCATTGGCTTGAGCTTCGGTATAACTACCCTCGGCACTACTATAGAAAGGTAACATGTTGTCCCAATCATATACGCCATCACTCTTGCTGATACCAGGAACGGCTACATCTCTGCCATACCATTTCCTAGTATATTCAGGAATATCCTGCAACAATTGTTTAGGATGCTTATAATAAGCCATCACCTGCGCCATAGCCGTAGCCACACAACCAGTGACTGCCCGATTTTTTCCATCATAAATCGGACACATATTATTAAAAGGTTTACTCTGATTCCATGCAATATTACCCAATAAAGGAGAAACTGCCTTGGAATGAGTAGAATTTACCGAAGAACGGTAAGCTTTTACCTCTGCCAAATTGCGCAGAGTAGCTTGATCGCCCTTGGTCAAAGCCTCTACCATCTCCTGATAAGCCTTCATGAAGTTTTTATAACTTTCTGGAAGAGATGCCTCATCATAAGTTCCCTGATCGGTATAACCCACGATTTCCGGCAAACAATCGTCGCCCGACACAATCGTGAAACCCTTTCCCTCACCATGAGGAAAAACATAATAACTGGCAGTTTCCTGATCAGAAGCCTGAGATTTCTGAGTTTTGTCACCAAAACCGAAAGACTTCGCCTGTGATGCAGCAGACTCATCCATGACGATACCCAACAAAGCAGCCTGGCGCTCTGCTATCTGCTTGGCTTGTCGGAAACTACGTGGTCCTGCAAATGCTGATACAGAAATCAGCAACAGGGCTGACAACAATAGGTGTAAACGAATACATTTCATAAGCAATATATCAAAAAGTTTAATTGAGTTGTATCGGCCACAAATATACGACAAATTTTCTACACTTACAAGTTTTTCCTAAGAAAATTCTGCAAATTGCTATATTCCCCATGAGCGAAAACGTTTGCGATATAATAATATCCCATTTATTTGGCGATAAGAAATTAAATGCGTATTTTTGCAACATCAACTGCAACCTATATGCAGAACAAGAAATAATAGCTATTTATTAATAACTCTATTAAACCCAGATTAATTCATGAAGAAATTTTTCAGTTTCGTATTTGCATGCCTGGCAACTTTTGCGTCACAGGCAGCAGAAACCAACAACTATGACGAGCTTTACCAGAATCTTCCATTCCAGATGGAGAAGGTAACACGCCCTCAATTCCCAGCCAACGAGGTTAACCTCAAGGATTTCGGAGCTATCGGCGATGGTTCTACGCTCTGTACTGATGCTTTCAAGAAAGCGATTGATGTACTGGACCAGAAAGGCGGTGGTAAACTGATCGTTCCACAAGGTGTATGGTTTACAGGTCCTATCACGCTGAAAAGCAACATCAACCTACATATCGAAAAAGGTGGTGTCATCCTCTTTTCTGCTGATGTCAACCTCTATCCTCTCGTAGAAACCTCTTTCGAAGGTCTTGACACCCGCCGCTGCCAGTCTCCTATCTCTGGTAGGAACTTAGAGAACGTGGCTATCACCGGTCAGGGTGCCATCGATGGAAACGGCGAATATTGGCGCCCATTGAAGAAAGCCAAGGTTACTTCTGCCCAGTGGAAAGAGATTACTTCCCGTGGCGGTGCTTTCAAGAATCCTAACTACTGGTTCCCTTCTGAGGCTGCTCTCAAAGCTGATGAAAAAGGCGCTGGCATGAACGTTCCGCTCGGCATTACAACCGAAGAAGGCTGGAATGAAGTGAAAGACTATCTCCGTCCTGTGATGGTAAGTCTCATCAGTTGCAAGAACGTTTGGCTCAACGGTGTCATCTTCCAGAACTCTCCAGCCTGGAATATCCATCCTTTGATGTGCGAGAATGTACTTATTGAGGATGTATTGGTACGCAATCCTTCTTTTGCCCAGAATGGTGATGGCCTTGATTTGGAATCATGCAAGAACGCACTGATTGTCAATTCTACTTTTGACGTAGGCGATGATGGTATCTGTATCAAGAGCGGTAAAGACCTCGACGGAAGAAAGCGTGGCATTCCATGTGAAAACGTGATTGTCGATGGATGCACCGTTTTCAAGGGTCACGGCGGTTTCGTGGTAGGTAGCGAAATGAGCGGTGGTGTCAAGAACATTATGGTACGTGATTGCCAGTTCCTCGGTACTGATGTTGGTTTACGCTTCAAGAGCGCCCGTGGTCGTGGCGGTGTCGTTGAGAACATCTACATCCAGGATATGTCTATGTTTGATATCCAAACCGATGTGATCACCTTTGATCTCTATTATGGTGGAAAATCAGCAGTTGAAGTATTAAACGATGGCGACCAGAAGAAGCAGCAGGTGGTAGATATAAAGAAGGTAGATGAAACCACTCCAGCCTTCCGCAACATCGACATCAACCACGTCATCTGCCGTGGCGCACGCCGTGCCGCCTACTTCAATGGTCTTCCAGAGATGCCAGTGCAGAACATCAGCATCAAGGATATGGAGGTGAACAATGCCCAACAAGGTATCGTTATCAACCGCACCGATGGTGTGAAGTTGGAAAACATCAAGGTGAGTACCAAGACCCACACCTTCGATGCCAAGAATTCCAAGAATGTAAGTGTCAACGGAAAGACATATAAGAAAATAGATGCCAACGGTATCACCCTTGACTTCTAATTTTCTCAAGATTATATCAATTACTTTAGATTACAGTCCTGCTTTTTCTGACATCATCTGAATCTCCTTTTTCAGATAGTCATAGAAAGCAGGACTTTCTATAACCTCTATATGACCAAACAAGCCTAAAACAAATCTGGAGATACCTATATAACTTGCCATTTCTGCTTCAAAAATCCATGATTTCTCCGTCTCTTTCACGATGAAATCGGCAGATTTTGGATATTCTTCTACGAAAACATTATATGCAAGCTGATCCAAACGAAGCTTGACCGATAAGCGTTCATCTCCACTAAACATAAAGAGATCGGTAAACATCTGCTTATGTTTTGCTTCATTACTCCACTCCAAATCAAGCAAAATTACATCTCCCATTCGGGCCACCTTAAACGTCTTGTTCATCTTCGAACTTAATTCATAGCAGCGCACATCATTATTATTGTTCATCATGAGGAAAGGCTCTACCACGCGGTCGCTCATACTTTTGCTGTGTGGTGAAGAGTAATTCATAATTTTCACAAGTCTATGACGCTTGATGGCATCATAAAGCACACTCACATGATGAGCAGCCTGTTCACGTAATTGAGGGTTAGAAAGGATGTTTAAGTCATAAAAACGGTCCAGTTTTCGACGCAGACGCTGGATAATGGCATTATTATCCTCCACCTTATTTAATATAGAGAGCATCGTCAGGGCTTCCTCCTCTGTGAAATTGATGGTTTCAAAGAGATGTTTGAAGAAAGGCGATTCTCTGTCCAGACTATAAATCTTTCCATTTTTCTCCACCTTGAATCCCCAATCACGGAAACTCTCCAAATAATAATAAAGCATACGGCGGGAGATGCCTATTCTGTCACAAATGGCATCTACCTCATAACGATGATTCTCGGTAAGGAGAAGCATCAGATTCATTTCTTTTTCTAACTTATCGTGGCGCATAATCCTTGTTGATCCGTTTTTAAGGGAAAAGGTTCTGATTTCTGTTAATAGACCTTAACCCAACAACACTTTTAACATAAAAACTCAGAAAGTGAACATATATTGCACAAAAGCCCATTAATTTTGCATGCAGAATCAGAAAACAATATGTAAAACCCTTTAAAATATAAGAAAATGGAAAAGAATATCATCTTATCAGGTAATTTGGCAAAACAGTTTGCAAATGGAGAATACCATCAGTTTGAACCATCTGCCGACGTAAAGTTTCTCATTGATAGTATCAGAAACGCAGCAGGTAAGATAAAAGTACCTGTAGAATGGCTCCGCAAATATTACTCCACCGTATTGGAAAAAGAAATCAGCATGAAGCAAACTGCCCTCCTGTTAGAGACTCAATTTGCTTTCACGTTAGGAGTCATACCTGCAGACATTCATTTGGGTCTCCGTGCTTGCTTTTTAGGTTGGTTTGCCTGGTGTCTGCTGAAATGCAAAAAAGCCTTCAAAGATGCTTAATCCTTGAAATCAAGACTTAATTCACCAGAACCCAAAAGATTATAGCTCATGCGATGATAAGGAGTCACACCAAACTGCTTGATGGCTGCACGATGCTTCTTGGTAGGATAACCCTTGTTACCCTTCCAGTCGTACTGTGGATATTCTTCAGCCAAAGCATCCATGTAATCATCTCGGTAAGTCTTGGCAAGGATGCTGGCTGCTGCTATCGCCAGATACTTTCCGTCACCTTTCACGATGGTTGTATAAGGTAAATCCTTGTAGGGCTTAAAACGATTACCATCTACAATGATTGCCTCCGGACGAACCTTCAGCTGATCCAAAGCACGGTGCATCGCTAAGAAACTGGCATTTAATATATTGATTTTATCGATTTCATCGGGTGTAACTACACCTACAGCCCAAGCTACAGCGTCCCGTTCAATCTGTTCACGGAGTGCCTTACGCTTCTTATCTGTAAGTTTCTTACTGTCGTTGAGATCTGGATTTTGATAACCAGGAGGTAGAATGACGGCAGCAGCATATACGCTTCCTGCCAGGCATCCACGACCTGCTTCATCGCAACCAGCCTCAATCTTATCCATATAATAATGACTTTCCAGCATAAACTTCAAATTCAGTTGTTCTTGATTTAACACATCAGTCTCTTGCTAAAACATCATAGCAACACGTTTCACACCAGCTACCAAAGCATCTACTTCTTCCTTCGTATTATACAAGGCGAAGCTGGCACGGACGGTTCCTAAAATACCATAACGATCCATCAGAGGCTGTGCACAATGATGACCAGTTCTGACAGCTATACCCAAACGGTCGAGCAATGTACCCATATCCATGTGATGAATATCTCCTACCAAGAAACTGACAACGGCATCCTTACCTTCCTGCTCACCAAAAAGTCTGATTCCATCGATGGTTTTCATCTGTTCCATACAGTAGCGGGTCAACTCCTGCTCGTGCTTGGCGATGTTGTCCATGCCTAACGCAGAGACATAATCGATGGCTTTTGCCAAACCATGAGTAGCCACATAGTCAGGAGTTCCAGCCTCGAACTTAAAAGGCAACTTCTCAAAAGTGGTCTTCTCGAAGCTCACACTTTCAATCATTTCGCCTCCTCCTTGGTATGGAGGTAACTTATCGAGCCATTCTTCCTTACCATAAAGAACACCGATACCTGTTGGTCCATAAATCTTATGTCCGCTGAAAGCAAAGAAATCACAATCCAAGTCCTGCACATCCACAGCAAAGTGAGGAGTACTCTGGGCACCATCCACCATAACAGGTACATCATGCTCATGCGCAATCCTGATCATCTCCTTTACTGGATTCACCGTACCTAATACGTTGCTCACTTGGGCAATACTAACGATTTTAGTACGATTGGTGAACAAATGAGTGAATTCATCGAGGTTAATCTCACCTTTATCATTAATAGGAATAACACGGATGGCAATTCCCTTCTTAGCAGCCTGCAACTGCCAAGGCACGATATTGGAATGGTGCTCCATTGTAGAAATAATCACCTCATCGCCCTCGCTCATAAACTCATCACAGAACGATGAAACCACAAGATTTAAACTTTCTGTAGTACCACGGGTAAAGATAATTTCCTCGATCTTAGGCGCATTGATAAACTTACGTACGGTCTCACGAGCTGCCTCATGAAGATCGGTAGCCTGCTGAGAAAGATAATGCACACCACGATGCACGTTGGCATTTACATTAAGATACTCATCGCGCATGGCATCAAGTACACACAATGGCTTCTGCGTTGTAGCCGCATTATCCAAATACACCAACGGTTTATCATATACAGTTCTCGATAAAATCGGGAAATCTTGACGTACTTTATTTATATCATACATAATCCTAAGACCTTTTATATCGTTAAAAAAAGGCGCTCCTCAAGCAGAGGAACGCTTTATTATTTATTTACAGAGTTTGCAACCCTCACACTTATTGAGTTCGCCACGGAATCGCTTCTCAACGAGATGATGCAGGCGGTCGCGCAATGGCTCCAGCTCCATCTTGTCGATGACTTCGTTGATAAATGCAAACTGAAGGAGCAACTTAGCCTCCT
>PPYE01662074.1_pt1 | contig 20647 bp, 21 predicted proteins | sample 1559881 | NCBI WGS metagenome assembly PPYE01 (sample SAMN08240022, study PRJNA423297) | Human gut metagenome, whole genome shotgun sequencing project.
ATCCTTATCGGAATTTCCAAGATAGGTTTCCAGGGCGTGGCTTAAGGTGTCGGAGGCGCCGGAAAGTACCTGCATAGCAGGAACGGTGGCGGTATAAGCGGGGTCCAGAACGGCGAAAGAAGCGGCGGTTCCCACGATGGGGCCCTTCCACAGCTTTTCTTCATAAGTGATGACTGCGCCGGAATTCATTTCCGCACCGGTGCCCGAGGCAGTAACCACTGCGCCCATGGGGATTCCGGCTGCGGGGAATTTACCCGCGGTATATTCCATGTTCCAGATATCTTCCTCCGTCATGGCCTGAGCGGAGATCACCTTGCAGCAGTCAATGACGCTTCCGCCGCCGGCCGCCAGGATAAAGTCCACATGGCGCTCTTTTGCTAACTTTGCCCCTTCCTGGACTTTCGCGTAGGTGGGATTCGGCATGATGCCGGAGAAATCCACCACTTCCTTTCCGGCCTGAAGAAGGAGATCTTTCAGCTGATCATAGACGCCGCTTTTCTTCAGAGAACCGCCGCCGTAGGCCAGCATAACGGTTTTTCCCACTTTGGAGAGCTCCTGGCTCAATGCTTCCTGGGCGATTCCCTCGCCGAAATAAACTTTTGTGGGGTAGGTAAAGGTAAATTTGTTCATAATATAAGCCTCCTTTAGATTTATGACGTATGCAGTCCTTCGGGACGATTACGGTTATTCAAATGCTTTCGCGACTTCATCGATGACTCCCATGGCATTTAAACTCCGGGGATAGCCTACATAGGGCATGCACTGTTCCACCACACTGTAAAGCTTTTCCTTTCCATTCCCAACGCCGAAATTTCCGGCGGTGTGCCCGCGAAGCTGATTTTCACAGCCGCCCTGGGCCAGAAGGAAACAGAAGGTGATCATCTCCCTTTCCGCGTCATTTAAGCCGGTGCGGGTGTAGTAATCGCCGAAACAGTTATCAGCCAGCCAGCGATTAATATTCTGCCGGAGCACAGGACCGTCGGTCTGCCGTTTGGCCATGTCCGGCCCGAACAGGGATACCTGTTTTTCCAGTCCACGGTCAAAACGGGAAGCAGCATCGGTGGTGGACTGAGAGGCCAGGGGCAGGGAGATGCCGTGCTGCTTAAAGACCGCATTGGCTGTTTCCAGAAAATCATGGACCCGGCCGATGCCAAGGTAGGCGGTGGCCTGGTAGATCACTTCCTTAATGGACACCGGATCAAGGCCTTCATTCAGCGCGGCGTGGAGCATATGGCGGAATTCGCCCATACCCTGGCATCCAAGCAGGGCAGAGAGGATGCAGAGCATCTGCTCGTGCCTGGTCAGGCGGCTTTTTTCCGGTACTTCCTTTCCAGAGAAATTTGCGGTGATTTCCACCCATTCCGGATCGGTTTCCATTAAACGGCTGTCGGTTCCCTGGAACCGGCGGGATAAGAGCGCTTTTTCTTCTTCGTTCATGTTATTTTTCCTCCTGATGATTGGAATTGATGATCTCCTGGAGGGAGATATGTTCATTTCGATAGCGGGCCTGGGGGTTCTTTTCCGGAACCGTCAGGCCGATGGCCTTCTGGGGACATGCGTGCGCGCAGGCCAGACAGGTCTGGCAGTTTCCAGGCGTATGCACCGCCTTTCCGTTGATCACATGGATGGAAGCGGAGGGACAGACCTTTTCGCAGATCCCGCATCCGATACAGCCGTCGGTAACCTGGATCAGATGCTGCCATGCATCGGCGGGCATATGGCTGATTCCTGCAAGGAACTGCTGGTGGGCCTGCCGGTCTGCCTCGGTGACCGGGGAAATCCCGTGCTTTCGCGCCTTCAGATCCGCAAGAATGACCTGCATCTGCTCATCCACGTGCTTATCCAGGGCTTTCTGCTCATCCATATCGAAGGAGGGAAGCCAGTTGTCCGCCATCAGAACCACATTGATGTAGGAGACAGAAATTCCGCACTCCTCACATAATTTCTGTGCCAGTTCGGCGGCCCCGCCATGCCGGTTTCCGTAAGTAAGGATCATATAGAAATATCCGGTGCGGAACGAGGACTTTTTCAGAAAATCCATTACCATGGGCGGTACCTCATGTCCATAGACCGGGGCTACAATGCCGATTTGGTCTGCAGTAAAGTCCAGATGAGAACCCTTCATGATCTGAGGGATACTCACTGGCTTTTCTTCGATCTGTTTTGCGATATACAGGCTGTTGCCTGTGCCGGTAAAATAGAATACCATAACAAAATCTTCTTCCTTTCTTGTATGAAAATAAGAGCTGTGTTATAATCCGAATTAGTTTTACTGGTTGATACAATCGATTATAGATACCGGTAGTTACAACCGGTCAATAGACTTTAGAAAAAGTTTATTTTTTTCCAGGAGCGTTTGCCGCCGGTCTGGCGGCGTAAATTCAGGGATGCCAAATGGCAGAGAAATGCAAACAGGAAGGCGTGAGAAACCCATATGTATACAATGATGCAGGTGTGCAAAGAAACGAATTTAACTTACCAGGCATTGAAGTTTTACTGCAATGAGGGCCTGGTTCCCAACGTCAAGCGGGACAAGAACAACCGCCGGATTTTTGATGAGCGTGATGTGAAGTGGATCAAGGACCTGGTGTGTCTGAAAAAGTGCGGCATGAGTATCCAGGAGATGAAAGTTTATCTGGATCTTTGTCTTGAAGGAGAATCCACCATCCCCCAGAGAAAGGAGATGCTGGATCAGAAGCAGAAGGAGCTGAATCAGCAGATTGCGGAACTGAAGGATTGTGTGGCTTATATTGACTGGAAACAGGGATTTTATGATGAGGTGCTTTCCGGGAAGCGGCCTTATGTGAGCAATTTGATTCGGGTGGAGGAGTAATAGGCAGGCCGCCAGACTTCCAGATATAGCGTCGGTGTACAGGGCTGAGGTGCATTGCCCCCTGTACACCGATGCTAGTTAGTAAGAAGGAGGATGATTTAAAGGAATTTTATTATTCCACACGCGCAAATAATAAAGCCTCAAAAAGAAATACAGGAGTTATGAGGAAAATGGAATTTGTTTATAAGAGAGCAGGTCTGGAAGACATAGAATTGCTGGTTAAAACAAGGATTGAAGTATTGCGTGCTGCGAACTGTTTGAGTGATGATACAGAAATGCCGTTTGTAGAGCTGCAGTCAAGGGAATATTATGAAGAGTGTCTGCAGGCAGAAACACATATCTCATTAGAGGCAACGGATATGGGAAGACCGTTTGTAAAAGGAGCATACATGGACATTATATTGGAAAAAGTGGAAGAAAGTAAAAAAGAATGTTTTATATAGGCCCTTACAATATTCTTTGTTTGAAGAAAGTCTCAGCGATCAGAATGATATGAATGAAGATGCATTATTTGAATATCCGTGGTTTGAAAGTTTCCTCCCGGTAACTACGTCACCATATTGTGCGTACTTCACAGCCTGCTTTTTATGGTTTATGATAAATGCAGAGAGAAAGCAAACCATCATGCGCCGGCAGCCGATGCACCATCCATCCCGCAAAAGTCCGGCGGCAGACTTTCAGCGTAAACCATCATGCGCCGGCGGGCAGCGGACCAGCCATCCCATGAAAGTCTTGGCGGCGCATTTGGCATCCCTGAATTAACGCCGCCTAATCGGCGGCAGACTTTCAGCGTAAAGGAGAAGTACCATGACACAAAAAGAAAGAAGACTCTATTTAATCCATGCCCTCCAGGATGAAATGCCCCAATATAAAAAGCTTGCCGTCCCATCCGATGAGGCAGGGCAGCAGCAGTTCCTCAGAGCGCTGTTTAATGTCCGCCCGCCTTATCCGGCTTCCGATGCGTTTTTGAAAGTTCAGGATGAATACCTGTCTGAGCTGATCCGGCAGAGAGGAATTGTGGATGCTGCAGAGCTGCCGGCTGTAAAGAAAAATCCCAGGATCACTCTCTGGCAGGGAGATATCACCCGGCTTCGATGTGATGCCATTGTAAATGCGGCAAACAGTGCGCTTTTAGGCTGCTGGCAGCCCGGGCATTCCTGCATCGACAATATCATCCACACCCTTTCCGGCGTCCAGCTCCGGATAAAATGCAGCGAGATCATGAAAGCACAGGGCCATGAGGAAGAGACCGGAAAGGCCAAGATCACTCCTGCCTATAATCTTCCCTGCAGGTATGTGCTGCATACCGTGGGACCGATTATCATGGGGCCCCTTCAGGAAAGCGACTGCTGTCTGCTGGCAGGCTGTTACCGATCCTGCCTTGAACTTGCTGCGGCAAATGGTGTTCGTTCCATAGCCTTTTGCTGCATTTCTACCGGCGTTTTCCGTTTCCCGCAAAGAGAGGCCGCCCGGATCGCCGTAGAGACAGTAATGGATTTCCTCAACCGGGATAAGACGGTAAAGCAGGTGATCTTTAATGTCTTTACCGATGCAGACCGGTCCATCTATCAGGATCTGCTGGAATGAAAGGCCTCTTTGTCCGGCTGGAAAAGCCTATTTACGGATTCATCATCAATCAAATGCCGTCTGCCCCGGCACTCCCGTTTTTGTGGAACTGACGGGGGCTTAGGCAAGTTCTGATGCTGCATCTACAAACCTCTGCACATCTACCGGCGGTTTTAGGGCGTACATCAGGCCGTAAGGAATGCTGTAATCCCAATCTACCGGGATGGTCACCAGCGCCGGATGTACGTCCTTCCAGCATTCCAGCGTAAGAAGCACATGATTCGTTTCTGCGCAGCGGTTAAATACCGACACATCGTAAAAATGGGGCGTATCTTCAATCGTAATTTCCGGATGGTTGCGTTTTAAATCATTCCGGATAAAATCATTGACGCCGGAATCTCCCTCTGCAACCATCATCAGGGTTTCGCCGTACAAATCGGATAAGGTCAGCCGTTCTTTTTCTGCCAGCCGGTGTTCTCTGGACACGGCACACATCTTTTTAAAACGTCCCAGCGGCAGAAGGTTGCATTGATTAAGCCACATCTTGGAATCACAGACTCCAATTAAAAAATCAAATTTTTTGCCCAGCTGTCCGATGACGGACAGAATTCCTTCATGGTTGTCTTCGAAAGGCACCAGATGAAGCTTATAATTGGGAAAATTCCTGCTGGTCCGGTACCACAGATCCATAAAAGGCTTTGCAGGATTCAAAAGAGAGGTACCCACACAGAATGTCCGGTCTTCATTTTCCATAGCTTTTCTTGCATTCTCCATCGAGCGTTCTGAATATTCAAACAAAAATTTTGCATCCCGGTAAATCACTTCCCCGGCCGGCGTCAGGCGGACTCCGTGGGAGGTACGGTTTAAAAGCTTCATATTCAAATGTTTTTCCAGGCTGTTGATCTGCTTCATTACGGCAGTGGGGGAAATGAACAGGCTTTCTGCTGCCTTGGTAAAGCTGCCGCAGTCAGCCACACAGGTAAAAACGGTAAGCAAAGGATTAAACATGGCAGGTCTCCTTTCCATGAACGAAATGATTACGGCCCGGAAAACCTGGACCGGTATCAACAAAATGTTAATGCCAAAATAACATATCGGAGATTCCATGTCAAGGAAAGGAAACGTATAATGAAGTCACAGGGTACATAAAGCGGACTCCCTGAAAATCAGAAACGGAGGAATACATATGGCAGAGCTGATCGCATATTTTTCAAGAAAATATGAAAATTATGTAAGCGGCGAGATCCGCGATCTGGAGAATGGAAATACCGAAATTGCAGCGAAGATCCTTCAGAAACTGACTGGGGCAGATCTTTTCCGGATCGAGCCGGTGCAGGAATATGCCAGGGATTATAATACCTGCATTGCCCAGGCCCAGGCAGACCAGCGGCGGAATGCCAGGCCGGAACTTAAGACGTATCCCGGAAATCTGGATTCGTATGACAGGATTTATCTGGGATATCCCAATTACTGGAGTACCATGCCCATGGCAGTATTTACCTTTCTGGAGCATTATGACTTTTCAGGAAAGACCATTCTCCCCTTCTGTACTCATGAGGGAAGCGGAATGGGCGCCAGTGAAAAGGATATCCGAAAGCTTTGCCCCGGGGCAAAGGTGGAAAAAGGTCTGGCCATCCGGGGCGGCAGCGTAAAGGATGCGGAGCCGGCTCTTGACAGATGGATGCGGGATAACAGGACAGATAAAAAGTGAGTCATCTTGGCATTCTTGAATTAACGCTGCCTGTTTGGCGGCAGACTACCAAAAGTAAGCAGGAGGTAAGATTATGAAACCAGAAGAAGTAAGCGTTTTTCCAGTGGGAGAAAAAAATGTGGCGTTTGGAAAATATTTTGTAGGACAGAGTTATCTGAATATGCTGACCACAAGCGGCGTGCCCATCGGCAATGTTACTTTCGAGCCCGGCTGCCGCAATAACTGGCATATTCACCATGCAAAATCCGGAGGCGGCCAGATCCTTCTCTGTACTGCAGGCCGGGGCTATTATCAGAAATGGGGAAAAGAGGCCAGGGAATTAAAGCCCGGCGATGTGGTGGTGATCCCGCCGGAGGTGAAGCACTGGCACGGAGCGGCACCGGACAGCTGGTTTGCCCATCTTGCTGTGGAGGTTCCCGGAGAGGAGACTGCAAACGAGTGGTGTGAGCCGGTTTCGGATGAGGAGTACGGAAAATTATCGTAAAGGAGCAGGGGCATCAAAGATCGCAGAGGACTGACGGAAAGCATTTTCCAGCTGCATTTCGGAATAAAATAAATAAGATACGGAAACAGGCGGAAGCTGCCAAACGAATGTGTTTGTGCAGTTTCCGCCTGTTTTTGTGGAATAGTATTTACAAATCGGCTGAAATATTATATGCTGAAAATAGCGTTATTCTTAAAAAAAAATAACGGTGGGAGGCAAGAGAAAATGAAACTGATTCGTACGACAGAAGCGGAAGGCGCGGTACTGTGTCATGACATTACGCAGATCATCAAAGGCGTCACCAAGGATGCCCGGTTTCGGAAAGGTCATGTGGTGACGAAGGAGGATATCCCGGTCCTTTTAAGTCTTGGGAAAGACCAGCTTTACGTCTGGGAGAAGGCAGAGGGAATGCTTCATGAAGATGAGGCAGCCGAGATTCTCTGCGCCATCTGCAGGGGAGAATGCATGGACCGCTCTGCTCCCAAAGAGGGGAAGATCGAGCTGACGGCAGCATGCAGCGGCCTGTTTAAAATAAAAAATGAGGCCCTTAAGGCAGTAAACAGCATGGGCCAGATGATGATCGCTTCCCGGCACGGAAATGTTCCGGTAAAGGCAGGGGACAAGCTGGCAGGCACGCGGATCATTCCCCTTGTAATCGAGGAGGAGAAGATGGAAGCGGCCAAAAAGGCAGCTATGGAGATTACCGGCGGCAGTCCGATCTTTGAACTGGTGCCCTTCCGGAAAAAGAAAGCAGCCATTGTTACCACCGGAAATGAAGTATATTACGGAAGGATTGAAGACACCTTCTCACCGGTGATCCGGGAGAAGCTGGCAGAGTATGATACGGAAGTGATGGGGCATGAGATCTGGAACGATGACGATAAGAAGGTGACCGAGGCCATTCTGCGCATGATCGAAAAAGGCGCGGACATGGTGATCTGTACCGGCGGCATGAGCGTGGATCCAGATGACAAAACACCCCTTGCTATTAAGAATACCGGCGCAAGGATCGTCTCCTACGGCGCTCCGGTGCTTCCGGGAGCTATGTTTTTGCTGGCTTATTATACGGCGGGAGAAGGAGACTCCGCCCGGGTGGTGCCCATCATGGGCCTTCCCGGCTGCGTGATGTATTCGAAGCGCACCATATTTGATCTGGTACTCCCAAGGATTATGGCAGACGATGAAGTGACGGCAGAAGAGCTGGCTTCTTTGGGACAGGGGGGACTGTGTCTGAATTGCCCCGTCTGTACCTGGCCGGCCTGCGGCTTCGGAAAAGGATGGTAGAAACGATGAAATTTACACATTTTGATGAGGCGGGAAATGCCCGCATGGTAGATGTGGGAGAGAAGGCGGACACAGTTCGGGAGGCGAAGGCCAGAGGAAGCATTTTTATGAGCCGGGAATGTCTTGATATGGTTATGGAAGGAACCATGAAAAAGGGAGATGTGCTGGGTACGGCCCGGATCGCCGGAATCATGGGAGCCAAGCGGACCTGGGAACTGATCCCTTTGTGCCATCCCCTGCCTCTTTCCAGTCTTGCCATTGATTTTTCCATAAAGCAGGAACGATGTGAGATCGAAGCAGTCTGTACAGCCAGAACCACGGGAAAGACGGGAGTGGAGATGGAGGCGCTGACCGGTGTAACTGCGGCCCTTTTGACGGTTTACGATATGTGCAAGGCCGTTGACAGGACCATGGAAATGGGAGAGATTCGGCTAGAGCACAAATCCGGCGGAAAGAGCGGCGAATTTTTCCACCCGAAAGCGGTGAGGGAGTCATGAAGGATTCTTACGGAAGAACCATTGACTATATGCGGATTTCCATTACAGACCGCTGCAATCTGCGGTGCTGCTACTGTATGCCTCACGGTACCCAAAAGGAGCCGGCGGCGCAGATCCTTACCTTTGAGGAGATCCAGGCGGTGGCAATCTGTGGAGCAAGACTTGGGATCCGCCATATTAAGATAACCGGCGGGGAACCTTTGGTGCGCCGGGGATGCTGCCGGCTGGTGAAGATGATTAAGGAAGTTCCGGGAATCGAGACGGTGACGCTTACCACCAACGGAATCCGCCTTGAAGAGGAGCTTCCGGGTCTTTTGGAAGCGGGGATCGATGGGATCAATATCAGCCTGGATACCAGGGACCGGGCGCGCTACCGTCAGATCACAGGCGCAGACGGATTGGAAACGGTGGAATCGGCCATACAGGCGGCCTGCAGAAGCGGGATTCCCGTAAAGGTAAATGCAGTGTCTGTTGATTTTGACCGGGCAGGTTTTGCAGGCAGGGATTCCGGAACAGAACATTTGGTGCCGGACTGGGTTTCGGTGGCAGAGCTTGCCAGGATTCTGCCTGTGGATGTGCGATTTATTGAAATGATGCCCATCGGATACGGAAAACAGTATGAAACCATAAATCATGAGACGCTTTTTAAGGAGATGCAGAAGCGCTATCCGGGGATGGAGCCGGACGGACGGCGCCATGGGGCGGGGCCGGCGGTGTATTACCGTGTGCCTGAATTTAAAGGAAGTCTGGGTCTTATCAGTGCCATGCACGGGAAATTCTGCAAAGACTGCAGCCGTATCCGTCTGACAGCCAGCGGCTTTTTAAAGACATGTCTGTGTTATCCGGATGGAGAAGACCTGCGGGCTGTCCTCAGACAGGATCAGGCGGCTAAGACTCGGGAAAACGGACACTGGGAATGGAAATACGCAGACTGTCCGGATGCTCCGGATCTGCAGAAACGCCTTTCCGAAGCCATGGAGAAGGCGGTGCGGTCAAAGCCGGGAGCCCATTGTTTTGAACAGCCTCAGGCAATGACGGAACAGAGAAATATGATTGACATAGGAGGATGAAACCATGGAGCAGGAGAATATACAGGGGCAGGTTCGTGCCGTCTGTATCAGCGAAAAGCGCGGCACAGAAAAACATGCCGTACCGGAAGGACGCCTGGTTTTAAACTTTGGTATTGAGAGCGATGCCCACGGAGGAAACTGGCACCGGCAGGTAAGCCTGCTTTCCTATGACCGGGTAAAAGCGTTTAACCAGCGGGGAGCCGGTGTCGGCGACGGCGCTTTCGGGGAAAATCTGGTGGTGGAAGGAATTGACTTTTCTTCCCTTCCCGTGGGAACAAGGCTTTTGGTTAATGACGCAGAACTTGAGATTACCCAGATTGGAAAGGAATGCCACAGCCACTGTGCCATTTATCAGCGGATGGGAGAGTGCATCATGCCGACGCAGGGGGTGTTTGCCAGAGTGATCCGGGAGGGAACGGTCCGCCCGGGAGACAAGATGGAAGTGATAATGCCTGATCCGGACAGGCCTTTTTCGGCGGCGGTGATCGTATTAAGCGACAAGGGAGCGGCCGGGAAGCGGAAGGATGAGAGCGGACCGGCAGCAAAAGAAATGCTTGAACAGGCGGGATACCAGGTGGAGGAAGTCCTTTTGCTTCCTGATGAGCCGGAAGTTTTGAAGCAGCAGCTGATCCGCCTGGCAGACGGGCGGCAGCTGGATCTGGTGGTCACCAGCGGCGGTACAGGATTTTCCATGCGGGACCAGACGCCGGAGGCCACCATGGCAGTGGCGGACCGGAATGCGCCGGGGATTGCAGAGTATATCCGATACCGTTCCATGGAGCTGACCAGCCGTGCCATGCTTGGCCGCGGCGTATCGGTAATCCGGAAGAAAACGTTAATCGTCAATCTCCCGGGAAGTCCCAAGGCAGTCCGAGAGAGCCTTGGATTTATTCTGGAGCCGTTGGAGCACGGCATTAAGATCCTGCGGGGCAGTGCTTCCGAATGTGCCGGACAGCGGTAAAACCGTTAAAATAACCATTATACTCACAGCAACTTAAGAAAGCGAAAGAGGGAGTAGTATGAAAAAAAGAACGTTGGTATGGATGATGACAGCGGCCCTGACGGCCGGCATGCTGGCCGGCTGCTCTTCCCAGAGCGGGGAAACCACAGCAGCGTCTCAGGAAACTGTGGAGACCGAGGAAATTCTCATTGCTGCAGCTGCCAGCCTGAAGAATGCCTTTGAGGAGGAACTGATCCCCATGTTCCAGGAGAAGTATCCGAATATTGTGGTAAAAGGTACCTATGACAGCTCCGGAAAACTGCAGACGCAGATCGAGGAAGGCCTGGAAGCGGATGTATTTATGTCTGCTGCCACCACGCAGATGGATGCACTGAATGAAGAAGGACTGATTGCATCGGATACCATTACCGACCTTCTGGAGAATAAGATCGTTCTGATCGTTCCCGAGGGAAATGAGGCCGGATTAAGCGCATTTGAGGATATTGCAGATGCTGCCAGCATTGCATTAGGCGACCCTGCCAGCGTTCCGGCTGGTCAGTATGCCCAGGAAGCGCTGACCAGTCTGGGGATCTGGGACAGCATTCAGGATAAGGTCAGCTTCGGCACCAATGTAACGGAGGTGTTAAACCAGGTAGCAGCTGCAAGCGCAGACGCAGGCATCGTTTATGCCACCGATGCGGCCAGCATGGAAGATCAGGTAGATGTGGTTGCAGAGGCGCCGGAAGGAAGCCTTAAGACCAAGGTGATTTACCCTGTTGCCGTGGTAAAGAATACGGCCCATGAGGAAGCTGCTCAAAGTCTGGTAGATTTCCTGAAAACACCGGAAGCCATGGCTGTATTTGAAGCTTATGGATTTGCTGCCGGAAGTGAGGGCTGATCTTTTCCGGTGGGAAAAACATTTTTTCAGTGAGAAAAATAATTTTCCAGCGAGAAGAACATACATGTGAAACAGGAGGAGGGAAAGCCATGGACTGGTCACCGGTCTGGATATCTGTGAAGACGGCGAGTCTGTCGATTTTAATTACATTTTTCCTTGGAATCCTGGCGGCATGGCTGGTGGTCAGCATTCGGGATGGACGGGCTAAGATGATTCTGGATGGCATTCTGACGCTGCCCCTGGTGCTGCCGCCGACGGTAGCGGGATTTTTCCTGCTGTATCTGTTCGGGGTGAAGCGGCCGCTGGGAAAGTTTTTCCTGGATTTTTTCAGCATTAAGATCGCTTTTTCCTGGGGAGCTACCGTCATTGCGGCAGTGACTATGTCCTTTCCCCTGATGTACCGGTCCGCCAGGGGCGCCTTCGAGCAGGTGGATCCGAACCTGACGGCTGCGGCGCGGACCCTGGGCATGAGTGAGTGGGAGATTTTCCGGAAGGTTCTTCTGGCCAATGCGGTCCCCGGCGTGGTAAGCGGCGGTGTACTGGCCTTTGCCAGGGGACTTGGCGAATTCGGCGCCACCGCTATGATCGCGGGAAACATTGCCGGAAAAACCAGAACTCTTCCCATGGCGGTTTATTCTGAGGTGGCGGCCGGAAATATGGACACGGCAAACCGGTATGTGATGGTGATTGCAGTGATCGCTCTGCTTTCGGTAATGCTGATGAACTGGGCGGCCATGCGCACGGAAAACCATAGAAAATAGCCTTTCGCCGTCCGGCAGCAGATGCTTTAGGAGATATTGAAATGGAACACAGCGATAATACGAATCTTCTGGAAGTGGATATCCGGAAACAGCTGAAGGAGTTCCGGCTGGAGATTCAGTTTTCCTGCGGCAGGGGATGCCTGGGGATCCTTGGACCATCAGGATGCGGGAAAAGCATGACCTTAAAATCGATTGCCGGGATCGTAACACCCGATGCGGGAAAGATCCTGCTTCGCAGCCCGGAAAGGGACGGCAGAGAAGGAGAAGAGCAGATCCTGTTTCACCGTCAGCAGAGGATCAACAAAAAGCCCCAGCAGCGGCGGGTGGGATATCTTTTCCAAAACTACGCCCTTTTTCCCAATATGACGGTGGAAGAAAATATCCGGACCGGATTAAAACGCCGGGAGGGCAGGAGGGCGCTTCGGAAGGGAGAAGCCTTAAGCCGTGAAGAACAGGATGCCCGGGTGGATGAAATGATCCGGCGGTTTCGCCTGACCGGTTTGGAAAATCGATATCCCGGCCAGCTGTCAGGAGGACAGCAGCAGCGGACCGCTCTGGCAAGGATTCTGGCCTATGAACCCAGAGTCCTTTTGCTGGATGAGCCCTTTTCTGCCATGGACACATACCTTCGGGAAGGACTTCGGCTGGAACTGGCCCGGGTATTAAAAGATTATGACGGCGCGTCCGTTATGGTGACCCATGACCGGGATGAAGCGTATCAGCTTTGCGATTACCTTCTTCTTATGGACAATGGACACGTGCTGACAGCCGGAAGGACCAGGGATATCTTCCAGAATCCCGGAACCCGCCAGGCGGCCCGCCTTACCGGCTGCAAAAACATTTCACGGATTGAGCGCCTGGGGAGCCGGCAGGTAAAGGCCCTGGACTGGAACGGGCTGGTACTCACCACGGAACAGGAAGTAGGACCGGAAATTTCCGCAGTGGGAATCCGGGCCCATGATCTGGAACCGGCGGCCGATGGAATCGGCATAAACCGGATACCGGTGGGGAATGGATCCGTTACGGAAATGCCCTTTGAGTGGTATGTGACTCTGGAAAACGGCCTCTGGTGGAAGGTGGAAAAGACAATCCATACCCATGACAGTGCCGGTGTGATTCCCCAGTGGCTTACGGTACAGCCGGAGGCGGTTCTTCTTTTGCGTGGGGAGTAAGCCATCATGTGCCGGCGAGCTGCGGAAGCAATGTGAAAGACAATCAAATCATATTATGACAAAAAGCTCTGAACAGCGGATCATTCCGCCGTCAGAGCTTTTTTGTCATCATCAACAGAAAAAATGTTCGCCAGCAGCCGCGTGTTCCCGGGATTAATCGTGTGAGACCGGACACCGGCTATACGGCTTTCGCCGCACTCCTCCCGGAACTGGTGAACAACGTCTATTATAAAACGAAAAATGCCCGTTGACAATGAATTTATGGTATAATGAAAAAAGAATTGCTTGATTTTTGGAGGAGGAATCGAAATGAAATTATACGAAATGGTTTTCAGTCCTACAGGCGGTACGAAAAGGGCAGCAGATATACTGGCCGAGGAGATCGGCTTAAAGCGCCAGGTAATTGATCTTACCCGGATGGATACGGTATATTCGGATATCAGTATTTCACCGGAGGATGTCTGTCTGGCAGCTGTTCCTTCTTATGGAGGAAGAGTGCCTCAGGCGGCAGCGGAGCGTATCCGGCAGATAAAAGGAAGCGGCGCCAGGGCAGTTATCGTTTGCGTGTATGGAAACCGGGCTTACGAAGATACCCTTGCGGAGCTGAAAGATGTCATGGATGAGGCGGGATTTTTCTGCATTGGTGCGGTAAGCGCGGTGGCGGAACATTCTATTGCAAGGCAGTTTGCAGCCGGAAGGCCTGACCGGGAGGATGAAAAGGAATTAAGAGGATTTGCAGATCAGCTCCGGCCCATACTTACCGGTGAGGAGCCGGCAGAAGAGGTTACTGTGCCGGGAAACCGGCCTTACCGGAAGTTCGGCGTGGTGCCCGTGCACCCGGAGGCGGGAAAAGAGTGCAGCGGCTGCGGAGCCTGCGTCGGAAAATGCCCTGTAGGGGCCATACCGGCAGATAATCCGGCCAAAACAGACCCGTCGCTCTGTATTTCCTGTATGCGCTGCATTAAGGTCTGTCCAAGAGATGCCAGAAAGCTGAATAAGCTTATGGCGGCCGCCATTTCCCAGAAACTGAAGAAGGTGTGCCAGGAGCCCAAGAAAAATGAATTATTCCTTGGCGGAGAACGATGAAGACAGGTGCAGTCATATCCGCAGCGGGCCATAAGACCGGATCTTCTGTGTTCCAGCCTCTTCTTCCTGTAGGCAAAACTACGGTCATCCGCCGCATCATCATTACCTTAAAACAGGCCGGTGTGGAACCCGTCATTGTTATAACCGGCCGGGAGGGCGATCTGCTGGAGAAACATATCGCCAGAATGGGGGTGATCTGCCTGCGGAATGAGGCTTATGAGACCACAGACATGTTTTACAGTGTGGGCATGGGCCTTCGCTATATCGAAGAACTCTGCAGCCAGGTGCTGATCCTGCCGGTAAAATATCCGCTGTTTCTGGCGGATACGGTGGAACGTCTCCTGAAAAGCGGAGGAAAGGCAGCCTGCCCGGTATACCAGGGAAGACGCGGTCACCCGGTTTTGATTTCCAGCAGCCTGATTCCTCAGATCCTTGGATACGAAGGGCCTGGCGGTCTCAGGGGAGCCCTGCGGCAGGATTCGGTCAGCCCTCTGGTAGAGGAGATCCCCGTAGAAGATCAGGGAATTATCATGCCCATCGAGGGGGAGGAAGACTGGGAAGGGCGGAGAGAAAGCCGGATCCCTCTTCACAGCGTATGTCGTCTTTATATTGAGGGGGAGGAGATTTTTTTCGGCCCCGGCATTGCTCAGTTTTTAAGTCTGGTGGATCACACCGGATCCATGCAGACTGCATGCCGCCAGATGCATATGTCCTACAGCAAAGGCTGGAAGATCGTTAAAGACGCGCAGAAACAGCTGGGTTTTCCCCTTCTGAATACGAAGTCGGGAGGAGCGGAGGGCGGTTTCTCACAGCTTACGCCCCAGTGCCGGGAATTCCTTAAAAATTATCTGGATATGGAGGCAGAGTTAGCGGCAGAGTCCAGAAAGCTGTTTGAAAAGTATTTCGGCAGGGGGACAGATTCATGAATAAATCTTACGTAATTGCGGTGATCGGTTCCGGCGGGAAGACTTCCATGATTGAACGTCTGGCTGCTGCCGCCTGGAAGGCGGGGAAAAAGACTGCGGTGATGACCACCACCCATATGTGGCTGCCCAGGGAGCACAGCACGGCGGGAAAAGAGATCTGTGAGGCGGAGCGGATGCTGGATGAGGAAGGAATCACGGTATTTGGAAGTCTGGGCGAGGGAAAGGCCCGGGGAAAGCTGACCTATCCCGGTCAGGATGCTTACGAACAGATCTGCAGGATGGCTGACCTGGTTTTGGTGGAGGCTGACGGTTCGCGGAACCTACCTATGAAGTTCCCGGAATGGCCCCGTGAGCCAGTGGTGCCCGCCAATACCGATGCGGTTTTTGTTATGTTCGGCCTTTCTGCCGTAGGACAGCCTCTGGAAACCGTCTGCCACCGGTGGCAGCTGGGTCTTTTGAGGGCAGACGGGGTACCAGCGGAAGAGGACGGCCAGGTGCCGGTTACGCCGGAAATGGCTGCGGATTTTTTGGAGAGAGGGTATTTAAGGCCCATTCGGTTCCGCTTGCCCTCAGCTCCCCTCATGCTGTTTTTAAATCAGGCGGACACGACATACAGAAAGCGTGCAGGAGAGAAGATATGCGGAATCCTTCAGGAAAAAGGCTGGGAATGCCGTCTCTGCCGCCTGCGGCCGGCGCGGATTGCATTGATTTATATGGCTTCCGGTTTTGGAAATCGTTTCGGTGAAAACAAGCTTTTGAAACTGTACGAGGGAAAGCCGCTGTACCGCCATGGTCTGGATATGTTCCTGGAGTTAAAGAGGGAGCTGGAAGCAGAAGAAATCCATCTGGAAATCATTGTGGTAAGCCAGTATCCGGAAATTTTAAGAGAAGGCAGGAATCTGGAGGAAGGGCAGTCTGTCCGGTGGGATCTGCCGGGGTTCTGGACGGTGAAAAATGACCGGGCTGCAGAGGGAATTACCGCATCCATTCATCTGGGAGTTCTGGCAGCAGGGGAGGAAGCTGACGGATATCTGTTTTCCGTGGCGGACCAGCCCCGGCTTTCTGTCAGGACCATGAAGAACTTTCTTAAAAATTATCAGGAAAATCTGATCCCGGGGAAAAAGGATATGGGATGCTTAAGCTGGGGCGGGCGCCGGGGAAATCCGGTATTGTTTTACCGGACTTACCGGGAAAAGCTTCTGGCTCTGACCGGTGACCGGGGCGGCAGCCGGATCATGAAAGAATTCCCCGGCTGTGTGATGGAATTTCCAGCCGGGGAAGAAGAGTTGAAAGATATTGATTATCCGGAGAATATGAGATAGATTATGCCGTCTTTGCCTTTTTTTCACCCCGGGTAAGTTCCGGCCAGACGGTAAGAAGCATGGTTCCGAAGGAAGCCGCTCCGCCAAGAAAGTTGGAGACCGGTTCTGCCATAAAGACGCCGTCGGTGCCCAGTCCGAAAAGATTGGGCAGGATCAGGATCAGCGGGATCACGATGATGATCTTTCGGAAAATGGAAAAGAACACCGCTTTTTTCGATTTTCCCAGAGCTACGAATACGGCCTGTCCGGCAAACTGTAAGGACATCATAAAGAAGCCGAAGTAGTAAATCTGCATGGCCGGCACACCGGCAGCCACCAGCTCCGGATCCTGATTGAAAATGCGGATGAAAAATTCTGGAAAACCGTGAACCAGCATCCAGGCCCCAAGGGTATAAAGGATGGAGACCACGGAGGTAAAGACGATGGCTTTTTTTACCCGCCGGAACTCGCCGGCTCCGTAGTTAAATCCCATGACCGGCTGGGCGCTGTTGGTCAGGCCGTTTACCGGCAGGGAGATGATTTCGCGGACGGAATTGATTACGGTCATAACGCCTACGTACAGGTCGCCGCCCCAGTGGGATAAGCTGGCATTGTACATGATCTGCACCAGGCTGTTGGTAACGGACATGGTAAAGCCGCTGAGTCCCAGTCCTATGATCGCCATAACGCGGCTTTTTTTCAGGCGGAAGGCTTTGCGCCGAAGTTTTAGGATGGTCCGCTTTCCGGTAAGGAACCGGACGATCCAGACTGCAGAAAGAAACTGGGAGATGATGGTGGCCCAGGCGGCGCCCTTTACGCCCATGTCCAGGGCAAAAATAAATACAGGATCCAAGATGATATTGGCAACTGCTCCCACGATTACGGAAATCATGCCGGTTTTTCCGAATCCCTGGGAATTAATAAAGCTGTTCATTCCCAGTCCTACCATGACAAAAAGACTGCCCAGCAGATAGATGGTTACGTAGTCCTCGGCATAGGAAATCGTGGCATCCGATGCACCGAAAAGATACAGAAGGGGCCTTTTAAAAATCAGCCCCAGGACAGTAAGGATCAGCCCGAAGAGGATCATCAGGATAAAGGAATTGCCCATGATAGCCTCCGCTTCCTCGATATTTCCCTTTCCGCGCTGGATGGAGCAGAGGGGAGCCCCTCCCATGCCGAACAGATTGGCAAAGGCTATGACGATGGAGATAATGGGAAGGCAAAGTCCCAGGCCGGTGAGGGCCAGGGTGGCATTTTCCGGAATCCTGCCGATGTAGATCCGGTCTACGATATTATAAAGGACATTAATCAGCTGAGCTGTGGTCATGGGAAGCGCCAGGCTGAGGATCGCGCTTACAATGCTTCCCTTCGAAAAATCATTTTTGCTGCTTTCTGCGGCGGGAGCAGAATGCTTCATTGACAGTTCCACCTTTCTTCTTTCTTCCGTGAAATGGTATGATACCATATAAAAATTTCTTACCATTATACAACGGAATAAATTTATCGTCCAGTATTTTCCAAGGGACAGAAAGAGCAGAAAAGCAGGAAATATAACCTGGACGAAAAGAAAATATAACAGAACTTCATATTGGGAAGTATTGACAGAACGGAATTTTTGGATGATAATGGTTAGCAAATTAATTGACTGACGCATAAGCCAGGCATGGGAAAGGAAGTATGCATTATGCAGACGATTAGAATTGAACGCACTACAGCACCGAAGGAGAAGCCAGGCCAGGATAATCCGCTGGTGTTCGGAACGATTTTTACGGATCACATGTTTGTGATGGATTACGATGAGGAAAACGGCTGGCATGACCCGAGAGTCATCCCCTATCAGCCGCTGGTACTGGAACCTTCCTGTATGGTATTCCATTACGGACAGGAGATGTTCGAGGGCCTGAAAGCATATAAGGCAGATGACGGAAGGATCCTTCTGTTCCGCCCGGACAAGAACATCGAGCGGGCAAACCGCAGCAACCGCCGACTCTGCATTCCGGAGATTCCTGAGGACATTTTCCTGGAGGCCCTGAAGACAGTAGTAAAGGTTGATGCAGACTGGATTCCCACCAGACCGGGAACGGCACTTTACATCCGTCCCTTTGTGATCGCTACCGATCCATTCCTGGGCGTTCGTCCGTCTCATACGTATAAGTTCATTATTATTCTGTCTCCCGTAGGCGCTTATTATGAAAGCGGACTGGATCCCGTAAAGATCTGGATCGAGGATGAATACGTAAGAGCAGTAAAGGGCGGCATCGGCGAGGCCAAGACCGGCGGAAACTATGTGGCATCTCTGGCGAGCCAGGTAAAGGCACATGACGAAGGTTATGCACAGGTTCTGTGGCTGGACGGCGTACACAGAAAATATATCGAGGAAGTAGGCGCCATGAATATCTTTTTTAAGATTAACGGCACCGTGGTCACTCCTGCATTAAACGGCAGCATCCTTCCTGGCGTCACCAGAGATTCCGCGATCCAGCTGTGCAAAATGTGGGGAATTCCGGTAGAGGAGCGCCAGATTTCCGTAGATGAAGTGATTAAAACCGCAGAGAGCGGCGAGATGGAAGAGTGTTTCGGCACCGGAACTGCCGCAGTGGTTTCTCCTGTTGGCGAGCTGCGTTTTGAGAATGAGAAGATGCCTATCAGCAATAACCATATCGGCGAACTGACCCAGAGAATATACGATACCATTACCGGTATCCAGTTAGGACGGATCGAAGGCCCCGAAGGCTGGAGCGTTGAGGTAAAATAAATATCATGAAAAGCAGAGTAGATCAGGCGGTGGAGCTGTTCATGTCCGGCTATAACTGCTGTCAGTCTGTATTTACTGCCTACAGCGATTTGTTTGGCCTGGACCGGGATACATCCCTTCGCCTTTCCTGTTCCTTTGGAGCCGGCATGGGGCGCATGCGGGAGGTATGCGGCACGGTGTCTGCCATGTTTATGATTGCCGGCCTGGTCTGCGGAAATACAGACCAGGCCGATCAGGCGGCCAAGACAGAAAATTACGAGACGGTGCGGAGAATGGCCGCTGCCTTTAAGGCGGAGCATAAGACCATTATCTGCCGGGAGATTCTGGGCCTTCGGGCAGCGGAAAAAAGCGCAGCCCCTTCCGAGAGGACACCGGAGTATTACAGGAAGCGGCCCTGCGTTCGGATGGTAGCCACTGCTGCCAGGATTATTGAAGATACGTTTCCGGAACTGTTTTCCGGGGAGGAAGAGGCCGGGCTTCCAGGGGCTGACAGACTTCCGGATCCCGACAAAGAAGCGTTTCCCGGTGAGCAGGAGATATTTTCTGTCTATGATGATGACGGAAAGCCTTTAGGACAGATGAAACGGGGGCAGGTACACCGGCTGGGACTCTGGCATGAGGTGGTTCACTGCTGGATGTATGCCAGACATGGCGACACCATATGGCTGTATTTTCAGCAGCGCGCCGCATCGAAAAAAGATTTCCCCGGTTTTTATGACTTGTCTTCTACCGGTCATGTGGATGCCAGTGAGGAGCATGCTCAGGCGGTCCTTCGTGAGGTTCGGGAAGAAACCGGCGTGAAGATGGATCCGGAGAGGCTTGTCTATGCCGGACAGGTGCGGGAGGAGCTTCATGAAGACGATTTCTTTGACCGGGAGATTGGACAGGTCTATCTTTATGAGATGGATTTGCCGGAATTTCTGCCGGGAGAAGAAGTGGACCGGATGATTGCCGTTCCCATAGAAGAGTACGAGAAAAAAGAATTTGGCGGAGCGCCTTATATCCAGGGATACACCCTGGAGGGAGAACCGGTACTTATCCGGGAAGAGGAATGGTGCCGCCATAACGGGGAATATGAGAGGCTTGTGAAGCCGCTTTTGTGCGGCGGAAGCGGGCTGAAATAAGCAAATGAAAAGTCCGGGAGTACAGATTCCTGGACTTTTTTGTACAAAATTTGTAAAATCATGTGTTTTATAACTGGGTGAATTCTGCTGCATTTCCATGTTCCTGAATCAGACGCAGCAAATCCTCTGAAGAAGCAAAGGAGAGCGCACGCAAGCTGGGGTTTGTCAAGTTTTTTGTGTAAGTTTTTTAGAAAAAATTTTATGGGGAGGGGAACCTCCCCGTTTGTAGAACTGGC
>PPYE01680888.1_pt1 | contig 20640 bp, 20 predicted proteins | sample 1559881 | NCBI WGS metagenome assembly PPYE01 (sample SAMN08240022, study PRJNA423297) | Human gut metagenome, whole genome shotgun sequencing project.
TAAGTTACTAAAAATCAGCGATATGCGCAACTTTTTACTTGTGTTTGTCATTCCAATTTAATTCCGCCAACGGGTATAGTCATATAAATAGTCTTTCGCAAATTGGGAAAGTTGCTTATTATAATGGTAAAAAAGAAATTTATCATGGAATGAATCTACTTTTACTTAGAGCTAACCAATGTCTTAACAAACAATATTTATACTATATGTTGTTAACTACATATATGAGACATATGGCCCAAGTTATAGCTAAACCTGCTGTAAATCAAGCTAGCATTAGTACAAGAGATTTGAAAAAAATAAAGATTCCTGTACCTCCACTCCCCGAGCAACAAAAGATAGCAGAAGTTTTAAGCACGTGGGATAAAGCCATTGAAAAGCAATCGCAACTCATAGAAAAACTTGAATTGCGAAAAAAAGGACTAATGCAAAAACTGCTCACTGGAAAGAAACGTTTGCCAGGATTTAATATTCCTTGGAAAAAAATAAAATTGGGAGAAATGGGAAACACTTATAATGGACTTTCAGGAAAAAATAAAGATGATTTTGAACAAGGAAACGCAAAATTCATCCCATACATCAACGTTTTTTCAAATGAAAAAATAGATGTGAATAACTTGCAATGTGTTAAAATCAATCCTGAAGATCAGCAAAACATGGTTAAATATGGAGATATTTTTTTTACCGTATCTTCCGAAACTCCAGATGAAGTAGGAATGGCTTCTGTTCTCTTAGAACATTTAGATAATACATATCTAAATAGCTTTTGTTTTGGATACAGATTAAAAGATTTCTCAACATTAAGTCCATTTTTCGCTGCATATTTATTTAGGACAGAACACTTCAGGCATTACATGAACATATTAGCACAAGGTTCAACCCGTTTCAATCTTTCAAAAAAGGAAGTTATGAAATTAAGAATAAACATACCCGTAATAAAAGAGCAAATCACTATTTATAAAGTACTAAACACCGCTGACCGTGAAATAGAATTGGCCCAACAAAAGCTTGATATACTCCGCCAACAGAAACACGGTCTTATGCAACAACTCCTCACAGGTAAAAAACGAGTAAAATATGAAAATTGATACTACAAAAGATTATAGTTTAAAAACAGTAAATCCAATATTAGGATATATTGAGTCTGATGCTACAATATTATACCACTACACAAGCATCGATGCTTTATTTGGAGGTATCATTGTGAAGAATAACCCTCTACCAGGTAAAGAGATTTGCTTATGGGCTACCAATTGTTGCTATATGAACGATCCAGAAGAATTGAATACTGGAATTGAATTGGCTCATGAAGTTTTAGATATACCTCTCGATGAATCAAAACAAACAATAAGAGAACAAGCAAAAGATAAAATACACATAATATCATTTTCATCGGCCATTGATTGTTTGCCAATGTGGAGAATGTATGGAAAAAATGGATATGGCTTAGCCCTCGGATTTGATACTACAATCCTCAAAACGACTATTGGTTTATCAAAATGTATATATGCAAATGATTTCTTAAAAAAGAAACTAAAAAGTGAAATTTTAAAATGGAAAGACTTGCCAAAAGATTGGTGGAAGAATTCTAAAGGCGAAAATATATTATCAAAAATTTTTGATTGTTCGGCAAATATGTTAAGCGTCTATATTTTACTTTGGGTTCTTGGTAAAAATCCAGCTTATGAGTATGAGCAAGAGGTCCGTTGGTTCTTCCCTGCAAATGAAATTATAAAATACAGACTTAAAAATAATTTGATTGTACCATACGTTGAGCAATATCTTCCTAAATCGGCCTTAAAAGAGATTTGGATTGGACCTAACAACGACATGAATCGAGCAATCCAATCATTGAGGATGTATCTTGACCACATGGGATTTAACGATGTGGAAATTAAACAATCAAAAGTACCATATAGAGACTAAATTAATATATATAATGAATCTCTCATTCAAAGAAGACCATATATACCAGATATTAGCTTTTCAGATGTTACAGAATCTTGGTTTTAAATATTTTACCTCCAATAAAGCGATGCGCAGCTGCAAATTTTCGAACGTGCTGCGCAACCAGCTGAGGCGCATCAACTCTATAAGGGTAAATAGTAATAAAGAAATATTATTTTCCGAAGAGAACATCAAAAACAGTATGCTCACTATACACAAATACGAATAGATATGATGAATTGCATTATTACAACTTTTACTATAAAATTCATTCTTACTACTATTGAGGAACAACATACTATAGCAGGATTTCTCTTAACTTGTGAAAAAATAAATTTATTTTATCATAAACTTGAAGTGTTGTAACAACAAAAGAAAGGCTTGATACAAATATCATTAAAATAACTAAAAGACGAGTAATTAAATAATTATGGGAAATATTAAAATTACACTAACTGAATTTATTAATTTTGTTAATAAGTCAGGAACAGCTAAAGCAACAGTTGTAAAAGCAGCCAAGAAAAGGAGGGAAACTGAAGACAATCCTTATACTACTGATTATTGGTATGCCTTAAGAAATCGAATTATAGAATTCCATAAGAGGGGGAAAAATATTGATTTTTTAGATGGACTCATCAATTATATATGTAATGAAAAGAAGCCAAATTATGAAACGTTAATCAATGGGTATAAAAAATTTCTTGGAAAGAAAAAAATTAAAAATCTTACTCCAATAAGAAAAACATGGGTTATAGGAGATATTAGTATAGCCTTGAATCCAGAACTGATTTTAGAAATAAATAAGAAAATATATATCATAAAGTTATATATGTCTGCAAAAGAGTCAATGAACAAAAAACATGCTGATTTAATTCTAACTTTATTGGAACATGAAATGCGATCTAAAGTAGGAGGCGATGAACCTATTTTTGCAGTTTTAGAAGTTAAAACAGGTAAATTATTTCCACAAAAGGAAAAAGATTTATCTTTATATCCTTTATTAAAGGGTGAAGCAAGAAGTTTTGAAATTCAATGGAAAGAATTAAAATAAATTTAAATCAAACATTATGGCAAAGAAAAGACCAATAGTAGCACTTATATACGACTTTGACGGTACACTTTCTCCTGGAAATATGCAGGAATTCGGTTTTATACAAGCTATCGGAAAAGATAAAGCCGCTTTTTGGGAGAAAAATAAAAAACTGTCTGAAGAAAACGATGCCAATGGTATCCTTACTTATATGTTTTTGATGATAGAAGCGGCAAAAACAAATGGTATATCTTTAAAACGAGAATCATTCAAACATTTTGGAGCAAATGTTGAATTATTTGAAGGTGTAAAGGAATGGTTTTCATTAATAAATGATTACGGAAAATCTATAGGGCTGGATGTTAAACATTATATTAATTCCTCAGGTTTAAAAGAAATGATAGAAGGTACGCCTATCGCAAAAGAATTTGAAAACATCTATGCCTGTTCATTTCTTTACAACGTTGACGGCATTGCTTATTAGCCAGCTGTAGCAATAGACTATACAGCCAAAACGCAATTCCTTTTTAAAATAAACAAAGGAATAAGAGAAGTGAGCGACAACAAAAAAATAAATCAATATATACCTGAAAAAGAACGTCCTGTTCCATTTTCCCACATGATTTACTTTGGAGATGGCGATACAGACATTCCTTGTATGAAAATGGTCAAAGAACATGGCGGACATTCAATAGCGGTATACGCAAGCAGTGCAAAAAAAGCCACCGCTTTACAACTAATTAAAGATAATAGGGTAAATTTTGTATGTCCAGCAGATTACCGCGCAGGTAAAGAAATAAATATGGTTGTCAAACGTATTTTAGACAAAATAAAAGCTGATTATGAATTTCAACGTTTATTAGATTTGCATCAACGTAAAGCAGTAAAATAATCAATTATGTTTCAAGAGGGCATTTCATTCAAAGAAGACCATATAAGCCAGATACCGGCTTTGCAGATGTTGCAGAAGCTTGGTTATGAATACCTTACTCCCGACGAAGCTTTGGCTATGCGCGGCGGCAAGATGTCGAACGTACTGCTGGAAGACGTGCTGCGCAACCAGCTGAGACGCATCAACTCTATAAGGGTGAACAGAAACAAAGAAGAACTGTTTTCTGAACAAAACATCGAGAACGGGGTGCTCGCTATGCGCAACATCCCTATGGGCGAAGGATATCTGAGCGGCAACGAGGCTGTATATAATATGCTGACGCTGGGCAAAACATTCGAACAAAGCATTGACGGCGACAAAAAAAGCTACACCATGAGGTATATTGACTGGGAACACCCAGAACGAAACGTATTTCATGTAACAGAAGAATTTGCCGTGATGCGCACCGGCAGTTCTGACACCTACCGCCCGGACATTGTGCTATTTGTAAACGGAATTCCACTTGTCGTGATAGAATGCAAGCGCCCAGACATAAAGGGAGCGTGCGACCAGGCCATATCGCAACATCTGCGCAATCAAAAGGACGACGGCATACGTGGGCTTTATGTCTACAGCGCACTGCTTTTAGGCATAGGCAACAGTTACGGAACATACGCAACGACAGGAACTCCGGCAAAGTTCTGGAGCAAGTGGAAAGAGATGTTTCTCTCACAGGAAGACGAAGATATCTACACGGCACAGTTGCATGACTTGGTGAACAGGCCTTTGGAAAATGCAAAGAAAGAACGACTATTCGGGGAGCGTTTCCGCTACGTGCGCGCATATTTCGACGCAATGGAGCAAGAAGAGATACTGCCGACAGAACAAGACAAATATCTTTACGGCCTATGCAGACCCAAAAGGATGCTTGAGCTGATACACAACTTCACCATCTACGACGGAGGCATAAAGAAGCTGGCACGCTATCAGCAATTTTTCACGGTGAAAGAAATCATAGCACGCATAAAACCAATTAATAACGGAAAGCGACATGGCGGCGTGGTATGGCATACACAAGGAAGCGGCAAATCGCTTACGATGGTGATGCTGGCGCAAGCCATAGCACAAGAGAAGCTAATACAAAATCCTAGAATTATTATGGTGACCGACCGTACCGACCTTGACAGCCAAATAACAAAGACCTTCAAGAAATGTGGACGCGATGTTGTAAATGCTACAACAGGATCGGTACTAGTAAAACTGCTTGAAAGCGGAACTGACGCCGTGATAACAACAATAATCAATAAATTTGAGACTGCCGTAAAACGGATGAAACATCCGCTTACCGATCCAAATATTTTCATTCTTATAGACGAAGCTCACCGCAGCCAGTATAAAGAAATGGCAATAAAGATGGACAAGGTGCTGCCAAATGCCTGCAAGATAGCCTTCACGGGCACACCACTAATGAAGAAAGAGAAGAACACGGCAAGAACATTCGGCGGAATAATACGCCCTGTGTATACAGTGCGTCAGGCTGTGGAAGACGGCGCGGTGGTGCCGTTGCTTTACGAAGGACGTATAGTGCCACAAACAGTACATGAAGGAGCCATAGACGATTTCTTCACGAAGGTATGTGAAAATCTAAATGAATATCAGACAGTAGACCTTAAAAAGAAATATTCGCGCACGGATTTCGTCAACCAGACAGAACAACGTGTGTACTCAATAGCATGGAATGTATCTGAACACTTCAGGGACAACTGGCAGGGAACAAAGTTTAAGGCAATGCTCGTAACACCGCGCAAAGCCATAGCCGTGCTATATAAGAAGTATCTAGACGAAATCGGCATGGTATCGTCTGAAGTACTAATAACACCGCCTGACACCCGTGAGGGTGAAGAAACACCATACGGCAACACTTCTGAAGGGGTAAAAGAATATTGGAAAAAAATGATGGACGAACACGGCACGCCCAAAAAGTATCAGGACAACCTCATTTCACGGTTCAAAAATCAGGAACAACCTGAGATAATGATTGTTGTAGACAAACTGCTGACCGGCTTCGATGAGCCTAAAGTGGTTGTGATGTATCTTGACCGTAAATTAAACGGACACACACTGCTCCAAGCCGTAGCACGAGTTAACAGAGTGTGTGACGACAAAGAGTTCGGATATATTATCGACTATTACGGCATTCTTAAAGAACTTGATGAAGCTTTAGAGCTTTATTCAGACTATGACGAAGAAGAACGGCAAGAAATCCAAAATACAATGCCGTCGGTAAGCACTGAGACAGAAAAACTGCCTCAAAAATATTCAAACCTGTGGGACATGTTCAAGGACATTGCAAACAAACATGATTTAGAAGCATACGCACAGTCTTTGCGCATGGAAGACCGCAGACAGGAGTTTTACGAACGGCTTACGGCTTATGCCTCATGCCTGAAAATAGCACTTTCGACAAGAGATTTTCATGAAAAAACAAGTGAGGATGAAATAAGACGTTATAAAGACGACCTGAACATGTTTGTGAAACTGCGTTCGGCTGTTCAGTTGCGCTTTTCTGACAAGATTGACTACAAACAATATGAAAGTCAGATTCAGAAGCTGATAAACCGTCATGTAGAAAGTGGCGCAGTAAAAAAGATTACAGATCTAGTCAACATATTCGACACAGAAGCCTTTGAGCAGGAAGTTGAAAAGGTGGTGGGAACTGCCGCCAAAGCAGATACGATAGCCTCACGCACCAGCAAATACATAACAGAGAATATGGATACCGACCCTGTTTTTTACAAGAAGTTTTCACAACTGCTGAAAGAAACTATTGAAGAATATGAGCAAGGACGCATAAGTGAACTCGAATATCTGAAACGTGTGCAGAAATACAAAGATGACGTATTGGCACATACAGACAACGATATTCCGGCAGAGCTGCAATATAACAATGCAGCGAAAGCATATTATGGTATCGTATCCGAGACGTATCGTAGATTATTTGGAGACAATGGTCTGGACACAAACAGCATGGCCTTAGACACCACACGTAAGTTTGACGAAATAATAAACAGCACACTGATTATTGACGGAAATACATTGGTGGACTGGCAGACAAAATCAGACATAATCGGACGTATGAAGATAGAACTTGAAGATTATCTGATAGACAACATTAAACGGAAATATAATCTGAAGTTTCCTTTCGACGATATGGATATTATTATTGACGGATGCGTGGATGTTGCAAGATTATGGATAAAATAAAAGACAGCATAACATTCGGAACGAAAATTCTGGATTATTCCATAATATATGCACCTCGGAAAACATTGGGTATAAGTGTTAACCCAGACAGTTCTATTGAAGTGAAAGCTCCCGAGAATGCATCATTAGAAAAAATCCGTATGCACGTTCACCGTCGTGCCGGATGGATTTACAGACAACAATGTTATTTCAGATCGTTTGGCATACATACCCCGAAAAGAAGATATGTCAGCGGTGAGTCGCATCTGTATCTTGGAAGGCAATACATGCTGCGCGTTGTGCAAGATGGGCACAACGAAGTGCATTACAAGGGAAACATCTTAGAGATTAGCTGTCGCCACAAAAGTGATGCAGGCACATTGCTGTGGACATGGTACAGGAAACGGGCTGATATCAAACTAAATGAGTATGCGGCTCCACTCATAGAACGTTTTAAACGCTACGGAGTGGAGCCGTCGGAAATCGTACTTAAAGAAATGAAAACAAGATGGGGAAGCTGTACCCAAACCGGACGGATTTTCTTAAACCCACGGCTGATTTGCGCTCCAAGGGTCTGTATTGAATATGTCATTACTCATGAACTCTGTCACTTAATTCACAAAAACCATACAAAGGCTTTTTATGAATTGCTTAAACAGGAGATGCCGAGATGGGAAGAGTGGAAAATGAAACTAGAACGGATAATGTTATAAATATCTTTCAATAAAATAAACTAATCACAAAATTATTTTAAGTAGAGTCAACCAATAACAGTTATAAATTTAACCGGAGTCAACTTTAATCAGGGAAAGGACTGTTTAAGGGCAACCGAAATCAGGAAAGGACACAATCTTACAAACCATAAAAAAGTTTTTAAAGAAACTCATCACTCATCACATCTGCATGTAATAATTTGACATTCAATGCATTACGATGTGACGAGTTGACTTTCCAACTCGTCACACTATCGGCTGTTTCCATGTTATGTGATGAGTTTGGCCGGCAACTCATCACGCTATAACGCGCTGAGCGACAACAGGTTAAGCTGCAATGTGACGAGTGACGAGTTTCTTTTAAAAATATATTCGCCCGTATCATCAACACAAGAACATAAACATTGCAACAAGAATGTGCAGCAGACGTTATAAATGCCATTATATTAAAATCGGCATAAGACAAAACGCTGACATATAAAAGCATACCTTTTACACCGCAAAACATAACCTTTCAGCATGCAAAAGGGCACGTTTTAGAGACACAAAAGAAGCAGATTACATAAATAATGCACATTCTTATCCAACCCGTCTATTTTAGCTCCGTATAAGCAAGCATCATGATTGCCACAGATGATCATGCCAAAGTTCATTGATTTTCGAAACATAAAACGTCTATAACAGCGGGGTATCTACCGTCTAAAGAGATTTGTTGCCATACTATTGTTGACTTAATGTTATGCAACAAAGTTACTTGTTTACTTATGAAAAGCCACGGCACATCCTTGTCTTTTTCATATATTCATATTATTTCTTATGTTATGCCTTAATTTGGCACTTACCAATCTTTACTTTGCAGCAGAATTGATGTTAAACCATTAAAAAACATGTAATATGGCAGCAAAGAATTGGAACAACGATTTTATGGCAAAAGTATTGGAAGAAGCCGCATGGAAAGAACTATCAAGCGAGTTTGCGTGGAATGAGCAAATGTTGGAAAAATACAAGGACAAGATATCGTGGAAAGAAATTTCCAGCAATAGAAACATCCTTTGGACCACATCCATGATAGAGTAGTTCAAAAACAAAGTTGATTGGGAGGAACTTTCCGGTTCTGACAATAAGCATTTGTTTACGGCGGAAAATCTGGAGAAATACAAGGAATATTGGAACTGGCATAAATTATCGGGAAACTCCAATATCGAACTTACTCCCGCACTCTTGGAACATTTTGCCGAGTATTGGGATTGGAGCGAAATCATAGACTGCTATAATCGGGACAAATTGTATAGCATGGAATTCCTTGAAAAATATCAGGACTATATCCCTGCATCCGCTTTGCAGCGTTCACATCTGTGGGATCAGTTGATTGAAGACGAGAAAAAACAATTAAAGATACGTATCCTTTCATAAAAAATGAAATCCATAGAAAACTACAATATAAAAATCTATACTGACAACATTGAAGACAACGCCGTTGAGCAAATCAAGGAGCTGATGTCCATCGATGTTTTCAGAAAGTGCAAAATTCGCATCATGCCCGATGTGCATGCCGGGGCAGGCTGCGTAATCGGCTTTACCGGCAATCTCGGGGATAGGATCATCCCTAATATTGTTGGAGTTGACATCGGTTGCGGAATATATGTGAGGCCGTTCGTATGTATAAAAGACATCGACTGGCACGCACTTAACGAGTTTATCTTGCATAACATACCATCAGGACATGGCCACCGCAACGCCACTTCTGCTCCACTGCCCGACAAATACATGGACGGCTACCGCGAGGCAAAGGAAATTGTAAAAGCCCTGCGCTGCAACCGCGATCTGAAAGATAACAAGCGGCTGTACAAGTTGATAGGAACACTCGGCGGCGGCAACCATTTTATCGAAGTTGACCGCGACGAGGCTGGTTTATATTACCTTGTTATACACACCGGAAGCCGAAATCTCGGCAAGCAAGTAGCCGATATATATCAGAAGTTGGCAATAAAGTGCCAATTAGGCTGGGCGGAACTTATGGAAGTAAAAGAACAGATGATAGCCGAATATAAGGCTGCTGGACGCAAGTCGGAGTTACGTGAAGCCATACGCCAGTTGCATTGCTCATTCAAAACTAAGAAGCCTGCCGTACCACAGGAATTATCTTATCTTGAAGGACGCTACCGCGACGACTATCTGAATGACATGCGCCTGTGTCAGCGTTGGGCAGAAATAAACCGCCAAATGATTGCGGAGCTTATCACAGACTGGCTTGTAGCCCAAGGCTTTGCCGATATTAGTACATGTGAAGAAAAGCCCTTCGAGAGCGTCCACAACTATATCGGCCTGGACAACATCATCCGCAAAGGTGCAATCGCCGCCTACGAAGGACAGAAGTGCATCATTCCGCTTAACATGCGTGACGGGTCATTGATATGCATCGGCAGGGGCAATACCGACTGGAACTGCTCGGCTCCGCACGGTGCAGGACGCATCATGAGCCGCAAGCAAGCCTTCAACAGCATAAGCTTGGACGATTACGCAAAGTCAATGCAAGGCATCTATACCGAGAGCGTGAACGAAGGTACAAAAGACGAATCGCCAATGGCATACAAGCCGAAGGATGAGATTATCGGAAACATCAAAGATACCGTAAACATTGTGAATGTGATAAAGCCAGTCTATAATTTCAAAGCAGCTGAATAGTATGGACGAACCTAAAATCTAGAACGGCTTTATTACCTGATACGTCTTAAAAAAACTGAGGAATTAGTATGAATAATAAATAATCTTAACAACACTTGTAAATCAAGAAATAAACATTTACTTTTGGTGAAACCATAATAAAAATATTATTGATTATGAATACGTTATCAGAAGAATTAACCACGCTTTATAATAGTAAATGGGAAAACTTAATTAAACAGTTAAAGGCCAACGGACTGAGAAACCAATTGCAATGCCCGTTTTTGATTTCTGCATTACGAATATCGGACATTGAGAAAAAACGTGAAGAAAATAAACTGTGTTTAGAAGAAATACCGGAAAACGAAGCTTGGTATACTCATGCGGACATAAGAATAATGTTTTTCGGCCAAGAACCTTATATGTGGGAGAAATGGGATGAAGACATGAAAACTCCAGATGTGGGTGACCTGATGTATACATATGAAAAATTCTTGGGCGATAATTATGTACCGTACAATAATGGCGGATACTTTGACCAAGACAAGTTAAGAAGCCGATTATTTAAATTCTCCATAAATGGCATTCTCTCATGTTTAATGGAAGAGATGGAAAAATCTTATCCAGGTAAGACCATCTCAATGATTTGGAACAATATCTCCAAACTGTCAGCCGTTACAAAGTCGGGAGGTGGCCCTGTCGATGCTTCAGTACATGAGATTGAACATAAATATTTCCATGTCATTCCTAAAGAAGTAGAAATCCTTAAGCCAAACATACTGATCTTCTTCACAGGACCAGGCGAGAACACGTATTATAAATATATTCAAGAAAACTTTACCGTGGATGGCAATCCGTCACCCCTTGCCTCCTTATCTGTACATGATGTGGCAAAATTGCCAATCAGAGAAGTGGAGTTAGCTTACAAGACACATCATCCCAACTCTACAATATCTGATGAATCTCATTGGAATAATTATCATGCCATTCTTAATGATATAAAAGAAAATATCGACAAATTACTGAAAAAAGAATAACCCGTTTCGGCACAGCCTTATCTCATCTTTACGCGACTTTTGGATAAAAATATCAAGAAAGTTCAAGTTGTTGTGTATTCTACATATGTAAAGGTAATGATTCCGGCTTGCTCCCAAAGAAACAATCTGCGACAAGCGCCGTCAATCTTGACACTATAAAATATTTTGTGTAAATGTAAACAAAATCCAGATATAAGAGGAAAATTACAACTGAATTCTGTTTACATTTACGGAAAATTATCGAATTGTCGGCCGTCATGATGTGAAAATGTGGCTTTGCCTTGCCTGCCCCCGGGGCAGGGCTTGGGGCGGATGCGGCCTTTCGCTTGGCTGGAAGCGGCGTTTTGGCGTGCCGGAGGCGGCGTTTCGCGGGGCTGTTTGCCGCCTTCGCAAGATGGCCTGTTGGCCGAGCAGGCCCATTTGGCCCAATAGGAGTAATATTGATACTAATGTCAGTAAAATTGGTAGCTGGATGTTGCGGGTTTATGATTAATTTTGCAGCAAGACAGACACTTATTGACATGAAGGCTATATGTAAAACTTTGGTTGCGGCGGCCGTCATGGCGGCTGCCGGCAGCCCTGTAAAAAGTCAAGAGAATATGGAAAACGTACTTAACGAGAAACAGCAGGCCGTCGTGGCCATAGCGTGCCTCGAGGCCAAGGGCGACATCGACGGGCTGAAGGCGGCCATCGGCGGTGGGCTTGACGCCGGACTGACGGTGAACGAGGTGAAGGAGGCCCTGTCGCAGCTTTACGCCTACACGGGCTTCCCGCGCAGCCTTAACGCCTTGGGCGCGCTGCAGGGTGTCGTGGAGGAGCGCAAGGCGCAGGGCAAGCGCGACGCCGAGGGGCGCGAGGCCAGCCCGATGAAAGATGATTATGACGCCCTGAGGCAGGGCACGGAGGTGCAGACGAAGCTGTCGGGCAGGGCGTTCAACTACACGTTCGCCCCGGCTACGGACTATTACCTGAAGGCTCACCTCTTCGGCGACATCTTCGCCCGCGACAACCTCACCCACGCCCAGCGCGAACTGGTGACGGTGAGCGCGCTCGCCGGGCTTGAGGGCTGCGGCTCGCAGTTGAAGTCGCACGTCAGCGGAGCGCGCAACATGGGGCTTAGCGACGCCGAAATCCGCTCAATACCCGCCGTGCTGGCCGCCCGCGTGGGCGAGGTTGAGGCATGGCGGGCGAGGAAGGCCATAGCCGAGGTGTATGGCGAGGAGTTCACCGAGGGGCGGCCCATGAGCGACCCGATGTTCCCCAAGGGCGAGCCAAACGAGGCTTACGCCAAGTATTTCATCGGCGAGAGCTATCTCGCGCCGTTGTCTAAGTGAGCAACGTGACGTTTGAGCCGGGCTGCCGCAACAACTGGCACATCCACCACAAGGGCGTGCAGGTGCTTGTCTGCGTCGGCGGCACGGGATGGTATCAGGAGTGGGGCAAGCCCGCGCGCCTGTTGAAGCCGGGCGACGTGGTGGAAATCCCCGAGGGCGCGAAGCACTGGCACGGGGCTACGAAGGACAGTTGGTTCCAGCACGTGACGTTCACCGTGGCCGAAGAGGGCGCGTCGAACGAATGGCTTGAGCCGGTGACCGATGAGGAGTATGGGAAGCTGGGTGGTTTTCAGTAGTTATTTTAGAAGTTAAAAGGAGTTTTTTTAGGAGTTAAAGGAGTTAATTTATCTAAGATTTTCCAACATCCACTCCATCTGCCCGCGTTCCGTTTCGTCTGACGTCCAATGCTCGTTTATGGGCGTGATGAGCGAGTCCTTGGGGCACGTGAGGGTGTTCCATACGGCGTATGACGTGGTTGGCGGGCAGGTGTCGTCGTTGTATCCCCACGTCATGTACGTGTCGGCGGTGACGTGCCGGGCGAAGTTCGCCACGTCGTAGTAGGCCAGGGTGCGGATTACGTCGCTGGTCAGCAGTCCGCTGACGCGGTTCAGGTGGGGGTATCCGCCGGTGCGTCCCTGGGCGTAGGCGGCCATGTCGGCCAGGGCGGGGTGGTTGACTATGCACTGGGTTACGCGGCTGTCGAGCGCGGCGGCCACGATGGCCAGCGCGCCGCCCTGGCTTCCGCCCTGCACGATGACGTTGCGCCCGTCCCACTCGGGCAGCGACGTCAGCAGGTCGATGCAGCGCACGAGCGAGAGGTAGACGCGCCGCATGTAGTAGCGGCTGGGCGAGTCGAGGTCGTTTAGGAGGTAGCCGTTCTCCTTTGAGTTGAATGCGCGCGAGATGTCGTCAAACGCCGACTTGGGCAGACGCGGGTCTATGCCGTGGATTTCCATCTCCATGCGTATGCAGCCGTTCTCGGCGTAGTATTTGTGGCGCAAGGGCTCCTTGATGGTCTTGATGCCCGCCCCGGGAGGGCAGAGTACCACGGGATGCCGCCCCGGCTACGCCCCCTTGGGGTAGAACAGGTATGCGTAGACGGCCTGCCGCTGTTTGTTGAGCGTCAGTTTCACAAGGTAGCAGTCTATTTTGTCGGTGCAGTATTCGTCGGCTTTCTCCTTTGTGTAGGTCAGGGGGAAAGCCCTCATTTCCTCTATCCCCTTGCTCCAGAAGGCCGTGAAGTCGGCCGGCTCTTTTGCCGACGGGCGTATGTCGCCTACCGAGTAGCCCACCTTTATGTGGTGCTTGTAGGTCTTGCCGCCAACTACGGCTTTCAGGCGCAGGTCGCGGAAGCCCGGCGTCGGGCACGGTCACCCACAGCATGTCAGAGCGGTAGGGATAGTTCTCAGCGGCGGCGTTCATGGCGACGGCTATGGCCGCGAGCAGCAATGTAAGTAGTCGTTTCATCTGTCTTGGCGTTTTGTTTTCAAGGCAAAGGTATGCAATAAAGTTGAAGTTGAGGCTTTTGTTGGCGGAAAATCGCCGATTGCCGGTGTTCCCCTTGTTTGCGTTGCGGCGCAGGTTGAAGGTTCGCCGGAATAAAAAAACGCAAAGGGGACGGCGTTGCGCCATCCCCTTTGCCTGTTGTATGTTAGTCTTTGGCTTACGCCTTGACAGTGCTTGCTTCGGCCTTTACGCCCTTGCTCTTCTCTTTCTTGCCGAGAGTGAGGTAAGCCACGGGCGCGGCGATGAAGATAGAAGAGAACGTACCGAAGACGATACCGAGAATCATCGTCAGCGAGAAGCTGCGGATGCTCTCTCCCGCGAAGAAGAAGCAGATAATCAGCACGAGCAACGTTGCCGAACCGGTGTTGATTGTACGTGCCAGCGTCTGGTTCAGAGAGTCGTTGAACAGCGTCCAGCGGTCGCGCTTGGCGTACAGTCCCATGTTCTCGCGGATACGGTCGAAGACTACCACCTTGTCGTTGATAGAGTAACCGATGACGGTCAGGATTGCTCCGATGAACGTCTGGTCAACCTCGAGCGACATCGGCACGAGGCCCCACAACAGCGAGTATACGCCGAGAACGAACAGCGTGTCGAACGCCAACGCGATGGTTGAGCCGAGCGAGAACGCCACGTTGCGGAAGCGCAACAGGATGTAGAGGAAGATTGCGATGATGGCTATGATGACGCTCAGGATTGCTCCCTGGGTGATGTCCTTGGCCACTGACGGGCCTACCTTCGCGCTGCTTATGATTGAGCCGCCCTCGCGGATGTCCGGGTTGCGGAACTTCGATATGTCCGTCTGGGTTACAAGTCCGGCCTTGGTGAGCGAGTTGAAGAGTATGCGCTCTACCTCGTCGTCAACGTTCTGGTCGTTTGACTCGATTTTGTAGTTGGTCGTTATGCGGATGTTGCGGCCGTCAACGCCGATGGCGATGGCACTGAAGTTCGACTCGCCGAAAGCTCCCTCAAGGGCGTCGCGCACCTGTTCGGGCTGTACCGGCTTCTCGAAGCGCAGCACGTAGTTGCGTCCTCCGGTGAAGTCGATGCTCTTGCTGAAGCCTCTGAACATGAAGCTGAGGATGAACACCACGGTGAGTATGCCCCAGATGGTGAGCGAACGCTTCGACGCTCCCATGAAGTTGAAGTTGGTGTTCTGCGGCATCTTGCGTGAGATGGCCGTCTGGAAGGTGAGGTTCTGCCACTTGTCGCGCTTCATCTGGCGGTCATACACGAGGCGTGTCATGTAAACTGCGGTGAAGAACGAGCAGCACAGACCGATGATGAGCGTAACGGCGAAGCCTCGGATGGGGCCTGTGCCGAACACGGCGAGGATGACACCGGTGATGATGGAGGTCAAGTTAGAGTCGAAGATGGCCGAGAAGGCGTTCTTGTAACCTGCGTCGATGGCCGACTTGACGGTCAGGCCCTTGGCCAGTTCTTCCTTGGCGCGCTCGTAAATAAGCACGTTCGCATCGACGGCCATACCGAGTGACAGCAGCAAACCGGCGATACCAGGCATGGTCAACGCCGTCTGGAACGAACTCATGATGCCCAACGTGAATAACAGGTTGAACAAGAGGGCCATGTTGGCCAGCATGCCCGGGATGAAGTTGTACAGCACAATCATGTACAACATCAGGATAATGAATGCTATTACGAACGAAATCAAGCCTTGCTGGATTGACTGCGCTCCGAGCGAGGGGCCTACGATGTCTTCCTGCACGATGCGTGCCGGAGCCGGCATGCGGCCTGACTTGAGCGTGTTGGCGAGGTCCTTGGTGTCCTCGATGGTGAAGTTTCCTGTTATCTCTGAGTTTCCTCCGGTGATTTCGCCGTTCACGCGGGGCGCGCTGTAGACGACGCCGTCAAGCACGATGGCTATGGCGCGGCCTACGTTGGCCTTGGTGAGCGAAGCCCAGCGGCGTGCGCCGTCAGAGTTCATCGACATGCTTACGCTGGGTCGGCCCATCTGGTCGAACTCGTCGCGTGCGTCGGTGATGACGTCGCCCTCAAGCGGGGCGCGTCCGTTGCTCTGCGTTACCTTCAGGGCGTGCAGCTCGTATACGTTCTTTGATGCTATTCCGTCGGCCGGCTTCGCGCTCCACATCAGCTTGACGTCTGAGGGCAGTATGCGCTTTGCCACGTCCGAGCAGATTGCGGCGTTCACTGCGGCGGTGTCGCGTGCGTTGGCGTAGCCCACTACGCTGAGCGAGCCTTGCGGCGCGGTCTGCAGCACGGCGAGCAGCGGGTGCTGTTTCTTGGCGGCTTCCATCTGCGCGTTGGTTGAAGTCTGTGCCGCGTCGGCCGCAGCTCCGTCTTTCTTCAGTTCGAACTTGGGCTTTGCGGTCTCTGCCTGTGCTGTCATGGCAGTGTCTTTCACGGCTGTGGTGTCAGCCTCTTGTCCGCCGTTGGCCAGCATCTGGTCGATTTGTATGAGGAACGGGGTTACTTCTTCGCTGTTGTAAGTCTCCCAGAATTCGAGGTTCGCGCTGCCTTGGAGGAGCTTGCGGATGCGCTCGGGCTCCTTGATGCCTGGCATTTCCACCATTATTCGGCCTTCCTGTCCTTCGAGTTTCTGGATGTTGGGCTGCACGACGCCGAACTTGTCGATACGGTTGCGCACTACGTTGTAAGAGTTGTCGATAGCCGACTGAACCTCTTCGCGCAGAGCCTTCTCCACCTCAGCGTCAGAGCTTTGTGTGCTCACCTTGCCCTTAAGCTGCTGTGTGGCAAAAACTTCAGCCAGACGATGTCCGGGCGCATTCTGATGATAATACTTAATGAAAAGAGAGATAAAATCACTCTGACTTGTCTCTTCCTCCTTCTTAGCCTGCTCCATTGATTTAACGTAGGCAGCGTCTGTCTTGTGGTCAGCCAGCACGTCTACAACATCAGGAACAGAAATCTCGAGGATTACGTTCATACCGCCTTTAAGGTCAAGACCCAGACCAATCTGCGTCTCCAAGCACTTCTGGTAAGAATAAATACCCAGATATTTAACAGAATCCTTGTAGTTCTGCTGGTCAATCGGGTCTTTAATCTTTGCTGCCTGACTGTCGTAATAGCTTGTTGCGACAGAGAAAGACAAATAGAAAATGCTTGCAAGCGTCAGTAAGACGGCTGTAACAATTACAATTCCTTTGTTTTGCATTTTGATTATTATTAATTTTTAATGTTTTTTCGAGTTTGATATTAATAGGGCACAAAGATAATTATTTTTTTAAACTTTGAAAAATTTAATGCCTCTTATTATTCATTTTAGCGGTTATTTTTATTCTTTCCACGCTTTTTGAGCCAACAATAAATGGGGTAATGGTCTGAATAGCCGATACTTCGGTCAACTTTGCACTTATAGGGCTGCCACAGCTTTGAGCACATTATGTTGTCTATGCGCACAAAGATGGCGTTGTGGTGATAGGATATGCCCGGACCGTTGCCCGACTCAACATAACAGTCGGTAAGCTCGCGCGCCAGAGTGCGGTGAGTGTACGATATGGGGTTGTCGTTAAAGTCGCCGCAAAGAATCACGTTGTCGCCGCTATTCCTCACATATTCGGCCACGGCCTCAGCCTGCGGCGCACGTATCTTGGCCGACTCTCCCAGCTTTACTGCCAGGCGTTTCGACTCAGCCCTCATCGTGTCGCTGCCCGCCTTGCCCTTAACCATGTCCTTGAAGCCGGCACGGTCGGCAAGCGACAGTCCGGAGGTCTCAAGGTGATTATTCACCACAGTAACCGTGTCGCCGTCCATTTTCACCTTAAAGGCAGCACTGACGTTGCCCTTAGACACATAGTCGATGCGCTCGCGCGCCACTATCGGATACTTGCTCATCAAGACGAGACACTCGCCCCCGTCCTTGCTCCTCACAGAGTCGATGTATTCGTATACACCCTTTATCGCGTTTTTTATGTCATCGTCAATGCGTGCTTCCTGCAGGCACACGATGTCGGCATCGGCAGCCACAATATATTCAAGTATCGGATTGTCGTATCCTTCGGGGGCATTGTCGCTGGCAAAATTATGCACATTATACGACATCACCTTTATCGAACCAGGCGGCACGTCGCGGCTGATGTTAAGCGGCCAGTAAGTACGCACGGAAGAATAGCTGACAACAAAGCCAAGCAGGGAAATAAGCATGTACCTGCGCCTGAACACCGCGAAAAAGACGAGAAAGCAGAAATTGATAAATATAAAGCCTGGAAATATCAGTCCGATATTGGCCATTATAGGATGCTCTGTCGGATTGATGCGGTCCGACAGGCCTACCAGAAACATGGTAACAGCCGTTGCCACATTGGCCCCGGCTATTATCTGCAAAGTAAGGTCTTTAATTTTTTTCATTCACAATGAAGCACATCCGTCATGTGCTATTTTCCTCCGTCAAAGAGTTTACGTTTTTCCTCCTCGCTCAGGCTGTCGTATCCGCTTCGTCTAACCTTGTCGAGTATGCGGTCTATCTCGTCCTGTTCAGCCTTCTTGCGGGCGTTATAGTCCCAGTCTGATTCGTTTCTTGTCCTGTCATATCCTCCGGCATTGTCCGACTTGCGGTGAGAGCGGCGCTCCCAGTTGCTCTTCAGGTTGTCGAAGAACTGCTGTCCCTTCGACCTTCCGAAAGTGCCTCCGCCCGGATTGTTGCGCCAGTATCTTATCAGCAGCCATCCGAAGAGCATGCCACCGAGGTGGGCGAAATGAGCCACGCTGCTGTTTGACGTGCCGAGAGCCGACAACAGCTCAACAACGATGTAGATGCATACAAACCACTTGGCCTTTATCGGCAGCGGAAGCGGGAATATGAACAGACGCTCCTCAGGAAACAGCATGCCGAAAGCAAGCAGCACACCGTAAATGGCACCAGACGCGCCTACTGTTGTCCAAAGATTGAGAATGGCCGAGCTGTTATGCGCCACTGCCATTATATCGCCGAAGCCAAAGCCCGGTATCTGGTCGCTGGCAAGCATGTAGAACTCGCCAAACTGTGTTATCAGCTGTATAAGTCCGGCACCGACTCCGCAGACCATATAATAGAAGAGAAACTTCTTAGGCCCCCACACATTCTCAACCACGCAGCCGAACATCCACAGGGCAAACATGTTGAAGAACAGATGCGTGAATCCGGCATGCATGAACATATAAGTGAAGAGCTGATATATCTGGAAATCGCGCGCAAGGAAGAAGTGAAGTCCAAACACGCTGTTCAAGTCGACGCCCTGACGGCCGAACACCCATGTTGCGGCGAACATAAGCACATTGATAATCAGCAGATTCTTTGTAATAGCAGGTATTCTGAACATACTCAAAATAATTTTTCTAGCATAATAAACGTCGGCAAAAATACTAAAAATATCTGTTATATAGCATAAAGCAGGGCATATACCAACTTTTTTTCATTAAATTCTTCACTTTTTTTTATTTTTTGTTTGACAAATAAAATGATTAGGCTATATTTGCGATAAAAATAGGTTGGGATAATTTTATACTCTAATATTTTAATAACAATTTTAATTATGAACAAAACAGAACTTATTGAAAAAATAGCTGCTGGCTCAGGTTTGTCAAAAGCTGATTCAAAGAAAGCACTCGACGCAACCGTTGCAGCCATCAAAGACGCTCTCGTAGCAGGAGATAAAGTTGCACTTGTTGGCTTTGGAACATTCAGCGTTAACGAGCGCCCAGCTCGCGAGGGTATCAATCCTTCTACAAAGGAGAAGATACAGATTGCTGCTAAGAAGGCTGCGAAATTCAAGGCCGGAGCAGAATTAACTGATGCTTTGAACTAAATAAAAGCTTCGAAAATACATAAGCCTGTATCCATACGGATGCAGGCTTTTTTGTTTATCCCCACCGGCTGATGCGCTGAAGCATGTCAGCACCGCCATTTATGAGAAAACGGCAAGCAAACATACAGGATTTTCACTTTAAGCGAGGATATTCAGACCATGTTTTTCACAGGCATTTCAGGCATCTGAAAAGCAGACGGTAAGACTTATACAAAAACTTAAAGATCAACCTTGCGCATTATAAAACAAAAGCATCATGCAGCAGCATAATGCCAGACTGAGGCGCATCAATAAAACTATAAAAGAAAGGAAACAGGAAATAACTAATCTGTGAAAAAAGAATTTGTAAGAATAAGAAATAAAAAAAAGTCCAGTCTAGCTTGTGTCTTGATTTTCAACAGTGTAAATGATCTTTTTTTTTTAAAAAACGGGAGGAGACTACGACTTTCACAAGCCCAAATGTCTCCACCCTCCTGCAATCGACTAATTGGATATAATACAAATTGATACAC
>PPYE01233325.1_pt1 | contig 20639 bp, 12 predicted proteins | sample 1559881 | NCBI WGS metagenome assembly PPYE01 (sample SAMN08240022, study PRJNA423297) | Human gut metagenome, whole genome shotgun sequencing project.
CAAAAGGATAGTGAGACGGGAAAAGCCGAGAAGGTACGTCTGATGGTCTGGTCTCCGTCCGAAGATCAGTCAAAGGACAGTGGAGAATGGCTGCAGAATACTTGTGAGAATTTTGCAAAGCTGCATCCGGAGTGGGACATTACATTTGTGTATGGAGTTGCAGATGAGGCGACGGCAGCGAGCCAGGTGGCACAAGATCCTGAGGCAAGTGCAGATGTATTTATGTACGCGAATGATACACTGACAACCATGACGGATGCGAATGCATTGGCGAAATTTGGCGGAAAGTACCGCGAGCAGATTGAGAAGACAAATTCAGAGGAAGTATTATCCTCTCTTGTGAAGGATGATGAACTTTACGGAGTACCGTTTACGACAAATACATGGTTTATGTATTACGATAAGAGCGTTTTTTCTGAGGAGGATATTAAGAGCTTAGATGCAATGCTTAAAAAGGGTGCAGTCGCATTTCCGCTGACAAACTCCTGGTATACACCGGCATTTTATATTGGAAACGGATGTACCTTGTTCGGTGACGGAACGGATGAGTCAAAAGGGGTAGACTTCTCCGGGGAGAAAGCAGTCAGTGTGACAGATTATCTGGTAGATCTGGTGGCGAATCCGAACTTTAAGATCGATGCGGACGGATCGGGTCTTGCAGGGCTCAGAGACGGAAGCATCTCTGCAATCTTCTCCGGTTCCTGGGATGCAAATGCAGTCGAGGAAGCGCTCGGCGAAAATATGGGAGCAGCGGCACTGCCTTCGTTCACACTGAATGGGGAGCAAAAGCAGATGATGTCCTATGCCGGCTCGAAGGCAGTCGGAGTCAATCCGTACAGCAAAAATATGGTGGCGGCGGTAGAACTTGCGGTATACCTTGGATCAGCCGAAGCCCAGATGACACATTATGAGTTGAGAAATGTAATTCCGTGTAACACAGAACTGCTTGCAGATGAAAAGATTGCAAATGATCCGCTTGTGTCGGCACAGAATGACACATTTAATAAGACTTCCATTTTGCAGCCGTTTGTGGCGAAGATGAACAACTGCTGGGTACCGGTAGAAAACATGGGAAAAGGGATCCGGAATGGAAGTGTGACGCATGAAAATGCCGCCGAGCAGACAGAGGCGATGAATGAAGCGATGAACAGTGACGGAATTTAGATGAGGTGAAGAGGGATGTTGAAATTCAAAAAGAACGGAAATCAGTTTTCGACACCATACACATGCATGCGGGCAGTAAGAGAGGGCGGAATTGAGACGAAGCTGTCGATGCTGCTGATGGGATTCGGAAACTTTGTACACAAACAGAAAATCAAAGGATTGTTGTATCTGGCGGTGGAAGTGGCATACATTGTTTTTATGGCGGTGAGTGGAGTTGGCTGCCTGAAGATGTTAGGTTCTCTCGGAAGTGCTCCGCAGAAGGAAGTGTGGGATGAGGCGAATCAGGTTTATCTGTACACGCAGGGAGACCAGTCGGTACTGATCCTGCTCTATGGGGTAGCGACGGTGCTCCTCACACTTGTGATGGTATGGGCATGGAGGGGCGCGCTTCGCAGTGCATTTCAGGCAGAGTGCCTTGACAAAGAAGGACGTCATGTCAATACATTTGCGGAAGATCTGAAATCGCTGCTGCATGAGAATCTGCACAGACTTCTGATGACACCTCCGATGATTTTTATCTTTGCGCTGACGATCCTGCCTTTGATCTTTATGATCTGTATGGCATTTACCAATTACAGCAGGATCGGGAATCATCTGATGCTGTTTGACTGGGTGGGACTCGAGAATTTTAAGACACTGTTTGATGCGAACAGTATTCTTGGAAGTACGTTCTGGTCCGTGCTTGGATGGACACTTGTGTGGGCATTCTTTGCCACGTTCAGCAATTACATTTTCGGTATGATCCTCGCGATTGTGATCAATCGGAAGGATACGAGGGCAAAGGGCTTCTGGAGATTTTGTTTTGTGCTCTCCTGTGCGGTGCCGATGTTCGTTTCACTTCTGATCATGCGGACGATGCTTCAGCCAAACGGTGCGGTGAATGTCCTGCTAAGAAATCTGGGATGGATCGCACAGGATGCGAGTCTTCCGTTTTTCACAGATCCTACATGGGCGAGAGTGACGGTCATTGTTGTAAATATATGGGTAGGTGTTCCGTATACACTGCTTCAGCTTACCGGGGTACTTCAGAATATTCCGGGAGAACTTTATGAGGCGGCAAAAGTGGACGGGGCAAATGCGATTCAGACTTTTTTCAAGATCACGCTCCCGTATATGCTTTATGTGACGACACCGTATCTGATCGTGACCTTCACAGGAAATGTCAATAACTTTAATGTGATCTATTTGTTGTCAGGAGGAGATCCGGTCACCGATCTGGCAGCGACGGCAGGCAAGACAGACTTGCTTGTAACATGGCTCTACAAGCTGACGATCGACAAGCAATACTACAATATCGGTGCAGTCATCGGTATTCTGACATTTATCATTCTGGCGGTGGGAGCATTGCTTACTTACCGCAACAGTAAATCATACAAGGAAGGAGAATTTTAAAGATGGCAGCACAAAAAATACATTCGGCAAAAAAGAAACGGATGATCAACAATGTGATCGTGCATGTGAGTCTGGCAGTGTTGGCGGCAATCTGGGTATTTCCGATTGTATGGGTGATCCTTACAAGCTTCCGGGCGGAGAAAGGTTCCTATGTATCTACGTTTTTCCCGAAGGAATTTACGCTGGATAACTATATCAGACTGTTTACGGATACATCGATTTTAAACTTTCCGAAAATGTTCATGAATACGCTGATCATCGCGGTGTTCTCCTGTATTCTTGCAACGTTTTATACACTGGCGGTTTCCTATTGTCTGTCCAGACTGAAATTTAAACTTAGAAAGCCGTATATGAATATGGCGATGATCCTTGGATTATTCCCGGGGTTCATGTCTATGATCGCGGTATACTTTATCCTGAAAGCGATCGGTCTGACGGAGGGAAGTCTGATCCGTGTGGCGTTGATCTTATGCTATTCCGGAGGCGCGGGACTTGGCTTCCAGATCGCAAAGGGATTTTTCGACACGATTCCGTATGCGGTAGATGAGGCGGCGATCTTAGACGGATGTACGAGATGGCAGGTGTTTCAGAAGATCACACTGCCGCTCAGCAAGCCGATCATTGTATATACGGTGCTCACTGCATTTATGGCGCCGTGGCTTGATTTTATCTTTGCAAAGGTAATCTGCCGTGCCAACTCGGATCAGTATACAGTCGCACTGGGACTTTGGAAAATGCTTGAGAAGGAGTACATTGACAGCTGGTACACAAGCTTTGCGGCGGGAGCGGTATTGATCTCCATTCCGATCGCGATCTTGTTTTTGATCATGCAGCGGTACTACGTGGATGGTGTATCCGGTGCAGTGAAGGGATAGCGGACGACTTAGAAAAGTAATGAAGAGGGTTTTGGTATGAAGAGGAGACAGGAATTAAAAAGGCTTTATCAGACTTCAGAATTTCACAGAAAATATCATTATAAAAAAAGAGATTTGGGTGCGTTATGCACGGAGGAAGGGACTTCCTTCCTCTTGTGGAGCCCTCTTGCGAAGGAAGTGAGACTGCAGCTCTATCACGATGGAGAGCAGGGAGAATGTTTTGAGGAGATTGCCATGCAGAAAGAAGCACAGGGGGTCTGGGCGTACCGGACGAAGAAATCTTGGCATGGCATTTATTATACTTATAAAATTGTGCATGAGGAAGAGACTGTCACGGCGGGAGATCCTTATGCGAGGGCATGTGGTGTCAATGGGATCCGCAGTATGGTCGTAGATTTAAAGCAGACGGATCCGGATGGATGGAAAGCGGATCAAAGACCGGAGGCAGGAATCGAAAATATTATCTATGAATTGCATGTGAAGGAATTTTCCTGGGACAGATCCGGAGGATTTTCTGAGGAAAACCGGGGAAAATACAAGGCATTTACAGAGGAACATACAACACTGTACGGGGATGGCATCCATCCGACCGGGATGGACTATCTAAAAGAACTGGGTGTGACACATATTCAGATCATGCCGGCATATGACTATGGTTCTGTGGATGAAGCGAAAGAAGAAGGATTTAACTGGGGATATGATCCGGAAAATTATAATGTGCCGGAAGGTTCCTATGCCACGGATGCCGCACATGGGGAAGTGCGTATCCGGGAGTTTAAGGAGATGGTGCAGTCGCTTCACAGAAACGGATTCCGGGTGATCATGGATGTTGTTTACAATCATATGTATTCATTGGATAACAATCTGAACAAGGCAGTTCCGTGGTATTATTTCCGCACGCAGGAAGATGGGGCGGTATCCAACGGGTCTGCCTGCGGGAATGACGTGGCAAGCGAGCGGCCGATGTGTGCGGAATACATTCTCAATTCCGTTCTGTACTGGGCGGAGGAATATCACATCGACGGATTCCGGTTCGACCTGATGGGGCTTTTGGATGTGGATCTGATGAACCGCATCCGGAGAGCGCTGGATGAGCGGTACGGAGAAGAAGAGATTCTTCTGTTCGGAGAACCGTGGGCCGCAGATCAGACCGCGATGGAAGGAGATGCGGTACCTGCGCTGAAAGAAAATATCGGCAGACTGGACCGCGGAGTCGGGATGTTCTGCGATGACACAAGAGATGCGATCAAAGGGCATGTGTTTGAGGCGAAGATTCCGGGATTTGTAAACGGAGCGGAAGGTCTGGAGCAGGAGATTTTTGAGAGTGTCCGGGCATGGTGTAAAGGATGCGGAAGCGAAAAGGAAAAAGCCAAGGCAAAAGCGCCGTCCCAGGTGATTACTTATGTTTCCGCTCACGATAACTGGACGTTGTGGGATAAGCTCGGGAAGACGATGGCAGATGAGGAGGAACGGCTGCGGGTAAATAAGATGGCAGCGGCGATCTATATGACCTGCCAGGGCAATCTGTTTTTCCTCTCCGGGGAAGAATTTGCCCGGACGAAAGATGGACTGGAGAACACTTACAATGCACCGATCGAACTGAACCGGCTTGACTGGCAGCGGGCATATGCATACAGTGATCTGAGAAGGTATTATCAGGGACTGATCGCACTGCGGAAACAGCTTCCGGGACTTTGTGACAAATCCGGGCAGGCAGGGGATAGAATTTACAGCGAGTGGACAAAACCTGGAGTTGTCGGATTTTTTGTGGATAACTGCGAAGGAGAAGGTTGCACAACGTGGAAAAGTGTGACCGGGTGGAAGCGGTTGTGCGTCATTTACAACAGTACAGATGTGATTGTGGAAAAAGATCTGCCGGACGGCACATGGGAAGTATTGCTCGACGGGGAAAGCAGTTTTTGCTGGAAGGAAGAAATCAGCGCAGAGAAGGCTGTCGCAGCGCCGCACAGTGTGGCAGTGTTCGGAGAGAAGGAGTAAAACAATGAGATGGATCTATGGAAAACAAGAGTTTAATACGATTGCGAGAGGGCAGGAAAACTGTTATCTTCTGACAAATGGACTGGGAGGATTTTCTTCGATGACGATGACAGGTTCTGCTGCGAGAAACGACCATGCAGTTCTGATGGCATGTGTGCAGGCGCCGAACCACCGGTACAACGTGGTACACCGACTTGCGGAGACACTTCGGATCGGGGAAGAACTGTTTCCATTATCGACACAGGAATTTGCCGATGGACCGAGTGAGGAAGGGTATCGCTATCTCTCTGCTTTCATATATGAAGGGACACCGCTTTGGAAATTCCAGCTTGCAGGGGTGGAGATTCATAAGGAAATCGGGATGAAGCACGGGGAAAATACCGTTGCGATCCGATATCGGATCCAAAACAGAAAAAAATGCCCGGTGACATTGGAGGTAACACCGTTTTTCCAGTTCACAAAGAAGGGAGAGGATTTAAGTCCCGAACAGAAAATGGCGCGCCGGGAGAATGCGATTGCCTCGAATGGATTGGAACTGAAATTTACAACGAATGGAACGGTTGTTGGTATAGAAGAAACGCGGGAATTGTATTATTATAGTTATGATGTCTGCGATGGCAGAAGAGAGACGGGATCTGCAATGGCGGATCACCGGATCAGCCTGACGGTTTCAGCAGAGAAAGAGGCGGTATTAAAAATTGTCTATTCGCTGGAAGACGCGAAGCAGGATGCAGATGTCATTTTCAAAGAGATGAAACAGTATCAAAAGACATTAAAGGAGCAGGCAGGCTTTCGTTCGCCGGTCGCATGTGAGCTTGCAAAAAGTGCAGATGCATTTGTTTCCAGACGGGAGTCCACAGGCGGAAGCACGATTCTTGCAGGCTATCCGTTTTTCGAGGACTGGGGAAGAGATACGATGATCGCACTGCCGGGCATCTGTATTGCCACCGGGCAGTATGACACGGCAAAAGAGATTCTTCGGACATTTGCAGTCCATGAACAGAAAGGTCTGATGCCGAATCTGTTTCCGGAGGGCGGAAATGAGCCGCTGTACAATACGGTAGATGCAGCGCTTCTGTTTGTCAACTGTGTGTATCTGTACTATGAGGCGACAAAAGATCAGGCGTTTGTAGAAGAAATGTATCCGGTTATGGAGCGGATCTTAAAAGGATACCGAGAAGGCACAGACTATGGAATCCATATGGATGAAGATGGATTGATCCTGGCAGGGGAAGGTCTCTGGCAGGTGACATGGATGGATGTGCGCGTAGGGGAGATCCTTCCGACACCTCGCCATGGAAAGCCGGTGGAGATCAATGCATACTGGTACAATGCACTCTGTATTATGGAGCGGTTTGCCGCTTTGCTGGATCAGAAGTGGGAATATCCGGGACTGAAAGAACAGGTAAAGCAGTCTTTTGCAGAGCAGTTCTGGATGGAAGAAAAGCATTGCTTAAAGGATCTTGTTTCCGGTACAGAGGCGGACAGACAGATCCGGTGTAACCAGATCTGGGCAGTTTCGATGCCGTTTACGATGCTGGAGCCGGAGAAAGAACGTGAAGTTGTGGAGACGGTGTTTGAAACACTTTACACTCCGTACGGGCTCCGGACACTGGAAATGGCGGATGGCGAGTTTCATCCGTTTTATGGAGGACCGATGGAAGAGAGAGATATGGCATACCATCAGGGAACGGTGTGGACCTTCCCGCTGGGAGCGTATTATCTCGCATTTCTGAAAGTGAACGGATACACGAAAGAGGCAAAAGAAATCGTGAAAGATCAGCTGGAAATTCTGGAAAGCGCTCTGCGGGAAGGCTGTATCGGACAGCTGCCGGAGATCTACGATGGAGAAAATCCGACAAGATCCAAGGGCTGTTTTGCACAGGCATGGAGTGTCGGAGAATTGTTGAGAGTCTATGAGGCAATCGAGAAAGAATAAGGAGAGTTCAGATGGAAAAATTATTAGAACAGATTTTACAGGAAAACTATCAGAAAACAATCAAGGAAGCATCAAAGGAAGAAATCTATACAGCACTTTTGATCCTCACGAAGGAGAAGATGAAAGGCGCAAAGCGAAATGAAGGAAAGAAGAAGCTTTACTATATCTCCGCAGAATTTTTGATTGGAAAACTGTTGTCAAACAACCTGATCAACCTCGGATTGTTTGAGGAGACAAAAGGAGTGTTGGAAAAGCACGGACACCAGATCACAGAGATCGAGGAGATCGAGCAGGAGCCTTCTCTTGGAAACGGGGGACTGGGACGTCTTGCAGCATGTTTCTTAGATTCCATTGCCACACTCGGATTAAACGGAGACGGTGTCGGTCTGAACTACCACGATGGGCTGTTTCGCCAGACATTTGCAGATCATAAGCAGAAAGAAGAGAAAAACCCATGGATCACTGATCTTAGCTGGCTGACAAAGACAGACGTGCAGTTTGAAGTGCCGTTTAAAGATTTTACACTGACTTCCACGATGTACGATATCGACGTGCCGGGATATAAAAATGGATGCAATCGTCTACACCTGTTCGATGTGGATACCGTAGACGAATCCATCATCCGGGACGGAATTGATTTTGATAAGACAGATATCCCGAGAAACCTGACACTGTTCCTCTATCCGGACGACAGCGATGAGGCAGGACAGTTACTCCGCATCTATCAGCAGTATTTTATGGTGAGCAATGCCGCGCAGCTGATCTTAAAAGAGGCAGAGGAACATGGATATGACCTTTACAGACTCCATGAGCATGTGGCAGTGCAGATCAACGATACCCATCCGACGATGGTGATCCCGGAATTGATCCGTCTTCTGATGCAGAGAGGATTTAATATCGATACCGCAATCGATGTTGTGAGAAAGACATGTGCATACACAAATCATACGATCCTTGCAGAGGCGTTGGAAAAATGGCCGGTGGCTTATCTCGAGAAAGTGGTGCCGCATCTGATGCCGATCATCCGGGAACTGGATGCGCGTGTCAGAAGAGATTACCATGACGAGCGTGTGTATATCATCGATGAGATGGACCGTGTACATATGGCACATATCGATATTCATTTCGGATATGCAGTCAATGGGGTTGCAGCGCTTCACACACAGATTTTGGAAGAATCGGAACTGAAACCGTTCTATGATATTTATCCGGAGAAATTCAATAATAAGACAAATGGGATTACCTTCCGAAGATGGCTCGTGCACTGTAATCCAAAACTGGCTGCCTATCTGAAAGAACTGATCGGACCGGAATATATGGAAGATGCCAAGCATCTGGAGAAACTGCTTGCATACAAAGATGACGAGCAGGTGCTGAAAACGTTAAGAGAGATCAAAATGCATTCCAAACAGGAGCTTGCAGATTATCTGAAGCTGACACAGCATGTGGAGATTGACACCAATTCTGTATTTGACATTCAGATCAAACGTCTGCATGAGTACAAGAGACAGCAGATGAATGCACTCTATGCAATCTACAAATACAAAGAGATCAAAAAAGGGAATCTTCCGAAACGTCCGATCACAATGATCTTCGGGGCAAAGGCAGCGCCGGCGTACACGATCGCAAAAGATATTATCCATCTGATCCTCTGTTTGCAGCAGCTGATCGAAAATGATCCGGTCGTGAGCAAACATATGAAGATTGTCATGGTAGAGAATTATAACGTGACAAAGGCAGAGAAGTTGATTCCGGCATGTGATATTTCCGAGCAGATTTCTCTTGCATCCAAGGAAGCATCCGGAACCGGAAATATGAAGTTTATGTTAAACGGAGCAGTCACACTTGGAACGGAAGACGGGGCAAACGTGGAGATCCACGAGCTTGTCGGAGATGAGAACATTTACATTTTCGGAAAGAAATCAGAAGAAGTCATCAAGCTTTATGAGGAGGCTTCTTATTGCTCGAGAGAGATTTATGAGAGCGATGCCACAGTGGAAGAACTTGTAGACTTCATCATCAGCAAGGAGCTGATCCAGATCGGAGATCCGGTCAATCTTGGAAGACTCTATAAAGAGATCGTATCCAAAGACTGGTTCATGGCGCTTCTGGATGTCAGAGAATATATTCAGAAGAAAGAAGAAATGCTCGCAGATTATGAGGATCAGACCGCGTGGGCAAAGAAAGCGCTTGTCAACATTGCAAAGGCAGGCTATTTCTCCGCAGACCGTACGATCGCTGAGTACAACAGAGATATCTGGAAATTATCATAAGAGGAAACAAACATGAGAGAAACAGGGATATTGATGCCCGTATCTTCGCTCCCGTCACACACGGGAGTCGGAGAACTGGGAAAAGAGACAGAAAAATTTATTGGATATCTGAGTGCATCCGGTGTGAAAATATGGCAGATTCTTCCGCTCAATCCGGTTGGCTACGGAAATTCTCCGTATCAGCCATACTCTTCCTGCGCCGGGGATGAGATCTACATCAGTCTCGAAAAATTGTGGGAACAGAAGCTTTTAAAAGAACTTCCGGTGTCAGAACTTGCAGGAAGTACGAGGGTGCAGTATGAAAAGGTGCGGGCGTGGAAAGAAACGTATCTGCGGGAGGCATTTCAGGCATTTATCGAAAAAGGACTGGACCAGACAGAGGAGTATCAGACGTTTGCTGCACAGAAATGGGTGCAGGAATACGGACTGTTCCGTGCATTTAAGAAAGCAAACGGAGGATGCTGCTGGAATGACTGGAAGCCGGAACATAAGAACTGGCCGGAACACAAAACAGAAGTTTTGGGAGCCATTCAAGAAGAGGCAGACTATCAGATCTTCTTACAGTATCTGTTTTACTGCCAGTGGATGGAAATGAAGAATGTTGCAAATGCAAATGGAGTCCGCATTATGGGGGACGTGCCGTTCTATGTCGGGGTGGATTCTGTCGATGTGTGGGCGGGAAAGAAAAACTTTCTTCTCGACACAGATGGAAGACCGATCTTTATCGCGGGCGTGCCGCCGGATTATTTCAGCGCGACCGGACAGAGATGGGGAAACCCGATCTATGACTGGGAGTATTTGAAAGAGCAGAACTATCAGTTCTGGGTGGATCGGATTGGTTATAGCAACCGTTTGTTTGATATTATCCGTATCGATCATTTCCGGGCGTTTGATACGTTTTGGAAAATTCCGGCATCCTGCCCGACTGCAGTTGAGGGAGAGTGGATCCTGGCGCCGGGATATGAGGTGATCGACACTCTTCTGGAGCAGATTCCGGGAGTGAACCTGGTAGCGGAAGATCTCGGGGATCTTCGACCAGAGGTGTTGGAATTAAAGGAACACTATCACTTAAAAGGAATGAAGATCCTGATGTTCTCCATCGATCCTTCGGGGAAATATGCAAAAGACAGTTTTGACGATGTGGAAAATATGATCATCTACACCGGAACCCATGACAATGACACGCTGATGGAATGGTATGGCGGTCTGTCTGTGGCGGCGAAACGGAAAGTGCGCCGTTTCCTTGCAAGAAAAGGAACCCGGCAGGGATCCGTAAAAGAACGTCTTCTTACCTACACGTTAAAGAGCCGGGCAGAGTATGCGATCATTCCGCTGGCAGATATTCTCGGAATGGGAAAAGAGGCGCATCTGAACACGCCGGGGACAGTCGGAAGTCCAAACTGGGAGTGGAGAATGCCAAAACTGGATAAGATTAGAGAGAACTGAAAAAATATAGAAGACAGTTTACTGTCAGATAAGAAAGCATCATGGATCAGAAAGTATTTTTATAGAAAAGCAGTTTTTGCTGCAAAGAGAGTTGACAGAAGAGAGGACAGAAAAAAGCGATGGATTTTACCGGAGTGTATCATAAGACATCAGAGCAGATGAGTTATCCGAAAAATGAGCGGGAACTGATCATCAACTTAAAGACCGGGTACGATGTGAAGCGGGTGTTTCTCCACTATGGAGATCCGTTTGAGTCAGGAATCCTCGGCGGAAAGGAAACGTGGACCGGGAAGCGGGAGGAAATCTGTTATAAGAAGCGTCTGAAACATCAGATCTGGTGGACGACAACCGTTGTTCCGGCTTACAAACGGTGCAAATATTATTTTGAACTACAGACAGAAGAGGAAATCTGGTATTACTTTGAAGATGGATTCCTGACAGAGAAACAGATGCAGATGGATGGAAGGATGCTTCAATGCTTCATTGTACCGTGGATGAATCCGGCAGATATCAACCGGACACCGGGGTGGGTCAATGAGACCGTGTGGTATCAGATCTTCCCGGATCGGTTCTGCAACGGAACTCCCGAAGAAAATACAGAGGACATTGTCCCGTGGAGAAGCGGAGAGGTGACAAATGCAGAGCGGTTCGGCGGCAATCTTGCCGGGATCCGGATGCGTCTGTCTTACTTGAAGGAACTGGGGATCAACGGAATCTATCTCAATCCGATCATGGAGGCAGAGTCCAATCACAAATATGACACGACAGACTATACAAAGATCGATCCGCATTTCGGAACCAATGAGGAATTTGCAGCGCTTGTAAAAGAAGCCCATGCACTTGGGATCCGTGTGATGGTGGACGCCGTATTTAATCATAGCGGGAGGAAGTTTGCGCCGTGGCTCGATGTGCAGGAGAAAGGGCGGGAGTCAGATTATGCAGACTGGTTTATGATCAATGACTGGACCTCGCTCAAAAAAGAGGCAGATACCCGGGACGGAAGATTTTATTCGTTTGCATTTATTGACAAAATGCCAAAGCTCAATACAAACAATGAGGAAGTCATCGCGTATTTCTGCAAGATCTGCGAAAACTGGATCCGGGAGTTCGATATTGACGGAATCCGGTTCGATGTGGGAAATGAAGTGTCTCACCGGTTCCTGAAACGAGTCCGCAGCCATGTGAGAGCGATCAAACCGGATCTGTATCTGCTCGGGGAAATCTGGCACGATGCAAGCCAGTGGCTGAACGGGGAGGAGTATGATTCCGTAATGAATTATCCTCTGATGAGCGGAATCCATGATTTCTTCCTGGACCCATCGGGAACGAAACAAGATTTTGAATATATGATCAACCGCTGCTATACAATGTACATGCAGCAGAGCAACAATGTCTTATTCAACCTTTTGGATTCCCATGATACCGAACGACTGATGAACCGGCTGCACAATCTGGACAGGTTTTATCAGCAGCTTGCAGTGCTGTTTACAATGCCGGGCAGTCCGTGTATCTACTATGGAACGGAGATTGCGATGGAGGGCGGACACGATCCGGACTGCCGCCGCTGTATGCCGTGGGGCGAATTGAATCTGAAGGAAAATCAGGAGAAGATTCGGGAAATGCAGACATTGATCACGCTCAGAAAAAAAGAGGCGGCATTTCGGAGTTTGTATTTTCATTTTCCAAATACGTACCGGGAAGCGCGGCTTGTTGAGTATATCAAACTGGATGAGGCGGGAAATCAGGTGGAGATTCTCCTAAATGGAACAGAAAAAGACCTGAATGTACAAAAGCAGGGAGAAGTTCTGTTTGCGAGGGGATACGAAGCCGGAAGATTAAGAAAGAACGGGACACTGATCCGAAGAGTCTGCAGATAACATACATGGAATCAAATGGTTACAGAAACATGGAAGGCAGTTTGCCTGAAAAAGAAGAAAAGGAGCGCGTGGGAATGCAGGAACAGAAGAAGTGGTGGCAGAATGCCGTTGTATATCAGATTTATCCGAGAAGTTTTCAGGACAGCAACGGAGACGGGATCGGAGATCTTCAGGGAATTATAAAGCGACTTGATTATCTGGAGGAGCTGGGAATTGATGCAGTCTGGTTATCACCGGTCTGCAGATCCCCGCAGGATGATAACGGGTATGATATTTCCGATTATCAGGATATCGATCCGATGTTTGGAAGTCTGGATGATATGGAGCAGTTGATCCGGGAAGCAAAGAAACGGAATATCCGTATGATGATGGATCTTGTGCTGAATCATTCTTCCGATGAACACAGATGGTTTCAGGAGGCAAAAAAGAGCAAGGACAATCCATACCATGACTATTATGTATGGCGGGATGGGGAGGAAGGCGTACTCCCAAACGATATGGGCGCTGTCTTCGGAGGCCCGGCATGGGAGTGGGTACCGGAACTGGGACAGTATTATTTCCACCAGTTTTCCGTAAAACAGCCGGATCTCAACTGGGAGAATCCAAAAGTACGAAGAGAAATCTATGACATGATCCTCTGGTGGATGGACAAGGGAGCCGGAGGCTTCCGCCTGGATGTGATCGATCAGATTGCAAAAGAGCCGGATCGGAAGATTACAAATAATGGTCCGAGATTGCATGAATTTATCCGGGAACTGAGCAGGGAGACATTCCAAAAGGGCGATCTGATCACAGTCGGGGAAGCGTGGGGTGCGGATATTGACCGCGCAAAACTTTACAGCAATCCGGATGGAAGTGAATTCTCCATGGTATTCCAGTTCGAGCATATGATGTTAGATCAGGAGCCGGGAAAAGAAAAGTGGGATAGCTGCCTGCTTCCATTTGTAAAATTAAAACAAAATCTCGCAAAATGGCAGACCGAACTACATGGATGTGGGTGGAACAGTCTGTTCTGGAATAATCACGACCTTCCAAGAATCGTTTCCCGCTGGGGAAATGACAAGGAATACCGCACAGAGTCTGCAAAAATGCTTGCGACGATCCTTCATGGCATGCAGGGAACTCCTTACATCTATCAGGGAGAAGAGCTTGGAATGACGAATGTACGGTTTGATCACATCGAGCAGTATCAGGACATTGAAATCCGCAATATGTACCGGGAACGCCTGGCAAAAGGATATGAAGAGAAAGAGATTATGGAATCCATCTACGCAAAAGGCCGGGACAACGCGAGAACACCGATGCAGTGGGATGATACAGCACATGCCGGATTTACAACCGGAACCCCTTGGATGCAGGTCAATCCCAATTACAGGGAGATCAATGCCGAAGCAGCGAGGAAGGATCCGGATTCTATTTTCCACTATTACCGGAAGCTGATCTGCCTGCGGAAGGAAAATCCGATATTTGCAGAGGGGGACTTCAGCCTGCTGTTGGAAGAGGATGAGAATCTCTTTGCTTATGTCAGAAGTCTTGCGGACAGGGAACTGCTTGTCGTGGCAAACTTTACGGAGCAAGAGGTAACATGTACCCTTCCGGAAGAATGGAAAGAGGGAGAAGTAGTGATCCATAATTATAAAGATTGTGGAAAAAGCGGAGTACTCAGACCATATGAAAGTATGATGATCGAGAGGGAAAAATATCCACACAGGTATTAAATATTGATTCCAATGAAGTGAAATATATTTCGGATTACATGAAAAATTGTTTGGCATAACAGACAGAAAACCTCAGATGCCCATTTTACAAGGGTTTCCGAGGTTTTTGTATGTTTGGCTCTAATGATTTCCTTTGGTGCTATTTTCAGAATAACAGCGAAAGGCTTTTACAATATAATCGGAAGTGCCGTTTCAGATATTGAAATAAAAAGGCAAAAATGTAAGCCTTACGGTAAATTCCTGTTCGGTTTCAGAGCAAAGCATTCTGCCGCCGAGAAGAGACATCATTTTTTTCACATTTTTTAATCCGATGTGGTTGCTTTCGATATTGGCGTGTGCTTCTTTCACTTTGTTTTTTAACTGGATCTTCAGCTCCCTTTCTTCTATTGTAAGGGAAAGCTGGATGGGAACTGATTTTTCACCGTATTTCAGGATGTTGGAGAATAAGTTGTTGAAGATTCGTTTCATCATTGTCTTATCTCCGGTGAAAGAAAGCGTACAATCTGGAACTTCTTCTTCTATCATGCACCGAAAGCCGGCGAGTTGAATAAAATCACAGTTTTCTAAAAGACACTCCCGGAAAAACGGATAAGGAACGGGAGCTGTCTTTGGTGTTTCTATTTCCCCAAATACAAGAGCATATTCAAACATCCGATCGGTCAATTCTTTGATATCTTTTGTCTTCTGAAGACAACGGCGAAGATACTCTTCCTGCATATCCGGTGTTTTTCCGAGTTTTAAAACTTCCAAATATCCATTTAGAATCGTAAGAGGGGTTCGAAGGTCATGGGACATGGCGGTAATTAAGTCCTGATTCGCCTGCCGGCTTTCTTGCTCCTGTTGAAGTGTATCGCTTAATGTGATGCGAAGTTTATCAAGTTCTGAAGAAAGAATCCCAATCTCATCTCCGCCGTATTTCGGCGTAGGCGTTGTCAAATCTCCGGAAGCCATCTGCAGGATACTTGTCTTGATCTGCGAGATTTGTTTCATTTTCCGGGAAATGAAATACAAAAGGACACTCAAAAACAGCAGAGCAGAAACAAGGATACAAAAGATGGCATACGGATACAGAAAACGAATGTTATGATAATAATAGACCAGGACAACTGCATTTCCATTCTGAAATTCCAGAAGAAACTCTCGATAACCTTCTCCTTCTCCGCCTGTGATTCGATATCCGAGATCAAAAATCGTACGAAAAAGATGATCATCCATAGCTTTCGCATATTTTCCGGCACGAAAGAATCCGTCTGTTCCATAGATGTAGAGACTTGTATAGTTGTCTGCAAGGTCAAAAAATGGTTGTAGATTTTCGATTGCTTCCACATCATCTTCAGATTCCGGGATGTCGTATTTTAATGCTTCTTCTTTTAAAAGATCAAAAAAATCGCTGTCTCCATGCAGCGGAGCAAGATGAAAAACGGGTTTCAGCCATTCATAGGCTTCCCACTTTTTGTACCAGAGGAACTGAAAAAGGGTGAAGCTGATGATTCCCGTGAAGACTAAAAGAAATGCAAATTGTGTATGAATTTTTGCATTTTTGAATTTCTTAATCACATCGATACCCCTTTCCCCAGATTGTTTTGATTATGAGAGGTTTATTTGCATCATCCTCGATTTTCCTTCTCAAATTCCGAATATGTACCATAACAGTATTATTGGCGCCGTAGTAGTAGGATTCTTCCCAGATAGCTTCATAGAGCCGCTCGGCAGAAAAATTCTGTCCCCGGTTCTTTAAAAAAAGTAAAAGTATCCGATACTCAGTGTCGGTTAGTTCAATAAGAGTACCATTTTTTGTGACCTGACGGGAAGCCTCATCAATGATTAACTGTTGGTAATGCAAGGTCCGGAAAGGCTCGGGACTCTCTTCTTTTCCTTTGTATACATGATAGCGGCGGATGAGAGCCTTTACACGATTTAATAATTCGTTATAGGAAAATGGTTTCGGAAGGTAATCGTCTCCCCCGCTCGAAAATCCCAGAGTTTTATCACTTTCCTTTGTTCTGGCGCTTAAGAACAAAATGGGGGCATTGCTTGTCTTACGGATTTCCAGACAGGTCTGGTATCCGTTCATCTCCGGCATCATAATGTCCAGAATAATCAAATCAAAATTCTGTTCCTTTAATAAGGCCAGGGCAGTCATGCCATCTGCTGCCTGAACAGTCTGCAATCCTTCTCCGGTCAGCAGTATTTCTATAATTTCCCGAATCTCCTGATTATCATCCACGATTAAAATTGTTGAAGTATCCATAAACATTCCTCCTGCTATGACAGATTTAATCTTGGATCCTATTATAGCAAATATTAGGAAATATGCGGAAAAACTTAAGAATTCTTAAAGTATCGTTTTGCAAAAACTTAAGATGAGTTTGTTACAATGCAAAGCGAGGTGAAAAATATGCAATGTGAAATGATCCGTTATCTTCTCAGTGGAGTATGTACGACACTTGTCAATATCGGCGTATTCAGTGGCCTTCGGTATGGTATGGGCATAAGGATGCAGACGGCAAACGTAAGTTCTATTGTGGCAGCGATTTTGTTTGCTTTTATTGTGAATAAATGGTTTGTCTTCCGTACGGAAACGAATGGAAGGGTTGGGAAAGAATTTCTTCGCTTTGCAGGAATGCGGGGACTCTCTCTTGGCGCAGAAGTATTGGGAATGCAGATATTGACGATGGTGCATGTACCGGATATGACGGCAAAGATTTTCATGCAGGTTATCATTATCAGCATGAATTATGTCATAAGCAAATGTTATGTATTTAAAAGACAGGAGGACGAAAGATGAAGAAAATAACAGTGATTGTACCGTGTCTGAACGAAGAGGAGGCATTGCCGGTTTATTACAAAGAAATGTGCAGTATCATGAAGCAGATGAAAGAAATCGAGATGGAATTGCTATTTGTCGATGATGGTTCGACGGATGGAACTCTCTCCGTGATGAAAGATTTACATAAATTAGACAGAAGATGCCAATATTTGTCTTTCTCCAGAAACTTCGGAAAAGAAGCTGCGATTTATGCGGGACTTCAAAATGCAGAAGGAGATTATGTGGCTATCATGGATGTAGATTTGCAGGATCCACCGGCACTTTTACCGAAGATGTATCAGATTTTGGAAGAGGAAGGGTACGACAGCGTTGCCACAAAACGATCTACGAGAACCGGGGAACCAAAGATTCGATCCTTTTTATCGGAGAGTTTTTATAAAGTGATCAATCGGATTTCAAAAACCGAGATTGTAAACGGAGCAAGGGATTATCGTCTGATGAAGCGAAAGATGGTGGATGCAGTGCTTTCTATGAGCGAGTACAATCGTTTTTCAAAAGGAATTTTTGAATGGGTCGGATTTCGAACAAAATGGCTGGAGTTTGAAAACAGAGAGCGTTCAGCCGGAGAGACAAAGTGGTCTATGAGAAAATTATTTTGCTATTCTTTGGAAGGAATCACCGGATTTTCTGTGGCGCCGTTATCCTTTGCTTCGGTAATGGGGGTTGCCTTTTGCATCCTTTCTTTTTTCATGATAGGAATCATTGTGCTGCGGACACTCATCTGGGGAGATCCGGTGTCTGGATGGCCGTCCCTTGCGTGCATCATCTTTTTTGTAGGAGGAATACAGCTTCTTTGTATTGGAATCGTAGGACAGTATCTTTCCAAAACATATTTAGAGACGAAGCATCGCCCGATTTATATTTTAAAAGACAGCAGTGAGGAAGAGAAAGGAGTCGCACGTGTTCGGGAAAGTGTTTGGAGCGAATGTAGACTGGATCAGTCAGCATAGTGTACTGCCGGAGTATTTTAGACAACAATTTTATGCAACAGGGAATCTCTTTCCGGAATTTGCAGCGAATATCGGCGGAGGACAGAATATTTATAATTTTTCCTATTATGGACTTTATAGTCCGCTGATTCTGCCGTCATACTTTCTGCCTTTTGTGAAAATGAGTGACTATATAATGGCAGTCAGCATCTTTTGTCTTGTGGCAGATCTTCTGCTCTTTTATAAATGGCTTCGGGGAAATGAAATATCAAAAGGAAATGCCTGTCTGACATCGGTGTTATTCCTTTTAGCAGGCCCTATGATTTTTCATTCATATAACCAAGTGATGTTTGTCGATTATATGCCGTTTCTCATACTTGGACTTTTAGGCGTGGATCGCTATTTTAAAGGCAAAAAGTGTGGTCTATTTATGATCAGTGTTTTTCTGATGATCATGACCAGTTTTTATTTTAGCATCGGCGGGATCCTTGTACTGATCCTATATGGAATTTATCGATATCTGACGGTACAGGAAACGATAGGAAGAAAAGTGACAGTAAGAATGTTCCTGTGGGATGGGGTGAAATTCTGTCTTCCCATTCTGAATGCAGTGCTTCTTGCCGGGATTCTTCTTGTTCCGACGGCTATGACACTGATGCATGGGACCAGAGAAGCCGGAAAGACAGCATCGTTGGCATCCCTATTTCTTCCGGATATTCAATTACTGCATGTCCTATATCAGCCGTATGGCATAGGACTTACAACACTTGTGATCACGGTGCTTCTGACCGGACTTACCTATTGCACATGGAGAGAAAAGTATATCCATATTGCTTGTATCCTTGTGATGACGATTCCGCTTTTTCTGTATGTATTGAACGGCGGACTTTATCTCCGTGGAAAAGTGTTGATTCCTATGTTGCCGCTGCTTTGCTATCTGATTGGAATCTATTTAGAAAAACAAAGAAAACAGAAAATTTCATTTTTTCAAGGGATGGTTCCGTATGTGCTGACGCTTGGAATTGTGTGGATGGGAAGAATGGATGGAAAAGAGCAATCGTATCGCTATTTGCTCATTGCTGATGCGGCAGTGATGCTGCTGTGTGGTCTCTTTTTTTACTGGAAGCGTGTGGAAAAACTTTTGATCGTAGTTCCGATAGGCTGTCTGATGTTGTTTGGATACAGATATCAGATGCAGGCGGATAGAATGCTGGATGCGTCTTTTTATCACAGAGTAACGGATCAGAAATTCAAAAAAACGATCGAACAGGTTCTGGAAAAAGAACAAGGATTCTATCGGATGGAACAATATGGAACTTATACAGAAGATGCGGCGAATTTAAACCGTATCTGGTCTATGGAGCAATATAGTTCTTCCATTTATTCTTCCACTTATGAGAAGGAATATGAGGAATTTCGACAGAATGTATTTGGTGTAGAGCAGCCATATCGAAATGTGCTGATGCAGGTACAATCGAAAAATCCCATTTTTCAAAGCTTGATGGGAGTGAAGTATCTTGTGTCTGAAAAGGCGATTCCGGGATATGAGGAAATAGCAGATGGCGTGTATGAAAACAAAGATGCTCTGCCGATTGCCTATGCAACCAATCAGACAATCTCAAAGGAGGAATATGAAAAACTGCCGTTTCCGTACAATCAGACCGCATTTTTATCTTATGCAGTAACAGAAAAAGGGTCGGGGGTGACTGCCGAAAATCTACTCAAGGAGCAGGGAACGCATATACAGAAACTTTCGCTGCCATTAGATTCCAAGATACAGACAAAGCAGAAGATACGGCAGAAATTTTCCATTCCCAAAGCAGAGGAAGGAGACATTCTGTTATTGCAGTTTAAAGTGAAGAATCTGAAACCTTCCAAAGATGTGTCGGTGTGGGTAGAAGGGATTCGCAACAAATTAACAGCGAAACAACATGTTTATTACAATGAAAATGAAACGTTTACATATGCAGTTCCATTGCGGGAAGGACAGGATTTTGTACAAATTGATTTTGGAGCCGGATCCTATGAAATTTCCGATTTGCAAAGCTATCTTTGGAAGTCCGGCACGGAAACCGGTGAAAGCGGAAAGGCTGCGCTTTGTCAAGGTGAATTTTTACCACAAAAAGAAGAGACGAAAGGAAATGTGATCGCGGGTACCGTGGATGCAAAGGAAGAAGGATATTTGATCACATCCATTC
>PPYE01413883.1_pt1 | contig 20633 bp, 24 predicted proteins | sample 1559881 | NCBI WGS metagenome assembly PPYE01 (sample SAMN08240022, study PRJNA423297) | Human gut metagenome, whole genome shotgun sequencing project.
TTAAACCTTACAGAATTAAACATAAGGCTAGTGGGTATTTCTACCAACGTTACAACGGAAGTAACCTTGGTAAGAAAGGCAAGGTGTATATGGATAATCAATCACCACTTACAATGTGTGATAATGAGAACTTTATACGTATTCAGATTCGTCACAATACTTTAGCTTATAAAGCATTGAGAGATATGCTTTTCAAATATGCTATAGGTAAAGATGATGAGTATGAATGGCATAGTACATCTTACAGAGTTCCGAAAAGTGAATTTGAAAAAGAAGTTTTATAGCGTATGAAGATAGAAATCAAAAAAGTAACGGACTGGCAGCGTGTAGTGGATGCTGCTCGGTTCACACAAGGCAAGGAACCGCTGGGACATGAGCCTAGCGATGAGTTCAAGAAACAGATGATTCTCAGCGAGCATTCACCGCTCAGAGAACTGGAGTTCGATATTAAGATGTATGGCATACCATACTGGGTGAGCAACCATTTTGTTCGCCATGTTCATGCACAGCCATTCGTTTCCACATCACGACCAGATATTACTGGTTCCAAGGTATCTCGCCACGATATGCGGCAGGATGAGTTGGTCAACTTGCAGCTATCTCTCAACGCTCAGGAGATTATCAATATCTCCAAGCTGAGACTCTGCAACAAGGCATCCGAAGAGACAAGAGAGGTGTGGTACAAGGTACTTGATAAGTTGGCTTGTATCGAACCTTTGCTTGCATCAGCTTGTGTTCCTCAATGTGTATACAGAGGATTCTGCCCTGAGCAAAAATCATGTGGCAGAGACAAGAAAAAAATATTTTCTGTTACTAGAAAATACTACAAGAATCTAGAATTATACACAGCACACTAACAGACAATGAAAAATCCAAAATATACCGTAAATGAATATGTCGGTGGGCACTTCGTGTACATCACCCCCTGCCCATTCGGCATTCAAGGCAAGTACACCAATGAAGTCCTGATGGTAGGTAGCCTTGCTTGCCAGCGATGCGAACACTTCCGAGGTATCAATACAGAGGATTGTGTTGTATCTTGTGGAATCGAATAGTTTTAAGAGTGCAGCCTATCTGCATTCTTCTTAATAATTAATCAAATTTAATATATGAATACAAAGAAAATCTCAATTATCCAGCGTATCAAGGAGAAGTTCCTTGGCAAACAGTTCTATATTGCGGTTATCGCCAACAAGGGAACCAGTTCCTACTTTGTCAACTCTACCATCTACCGCTCAGAGAAGGAGGTGAAGGCTTACAAGAAGTACATCACCACAGACGAGCGCATGAAACAGAGCTTCGATTTCGTAGGCTATTATGGTTTCCGTTCCAAGTTCGACTTCCGCATTCCTCTCAGCGGAAAGCCAGTATCAGTTGAAGAGGCGAAGAAATTGGCAGAAAAGTAGTATGGGAAAACTCATAGACCTTACAGGAAAACGGTTCGGCAGACTGGTTGTTTGCCGCCGTGCTCCTAACGTAAAGGGAGCGAAGAACGGAGTGTATTGGATATGCAAATGCGATTGTGGCAGAGGAAAGACGGTGGTCAGTTCTGCCCTACTCTCAGGTTTCACTCGCTCTTGCGGTTGCCTTCGTAGCGAGACAGCAAGCAGAATCGCCCGTAAGATGGTAGCCATCAACAAGGAAAGACGTGAGAAATTAACGGATAAAGTAAGTAATACATAATTCCATATTATATTTGCAAAATGAAATTCAAGTATTTAATAGATAAAGTAAATGGTTTCAGGCACCGCAACGATTTCGTGATACTAGACGGAAGAGCCAACTCGGTCACGCTCTCCAAGGGCATCTACGACCACATCATGCACAAGGAACGTTTAGATACCTCTATCTTTATGTTCAGGTTGTCTGACAGAGGTACATACGGATTCTGTATGCGTGAGGACTGGGAAGACCTTCGCAAAGCCAACACCGCCTTCACTCAGCTTCAATTCAATCAGAAGTATAAGAAGGTAGGTTTCAGAAGTGACTACCCTTCCATCACCGCAATTCTTGATGAGTACAACCTTCCGCTCAACAGAATGGTTCGCCTCACTTGCATCCCACGCAAGTCACAAAAAGGAGAACCTTATTACGAAATCATGCGACCAAACTTAAATTCAAGCACATGGGAACAAAACAAGATGTAATTTTCAAAGGCTTGACCAACTCGCCATCCGACTATGATTGTCAGGATGGTGAGTTGGCTACTTGCCTTAATCTCATCAATGAGGACGGGGCACTCCACCCTATCCACCAGCCAGTGGTGGTTGATGAGAATATCTACATTCCTGATGGAACCACCATCGAAATGGTTCACAAGGTTAGCTACGATAATGCCATCCACACCCACTACATCATTCATGGTGATTCTTGGTACTGGAAAGAGAAAGGTGGAAACGGAGAAGCCCACTCGATTACTGGACTGAGTTCTTTCCAAGTGAATGCGGTTACCGCAGTAGGTAATATCCTATGCTTTGTCGGAGAGAGCAAGACCATATATGCCTACTGGAAGGATGGTCAATATGTACCAATGGATTTCTCCACGATTAAATATGCAGGAATCAGCGTAAGAGAAAACGGTAACAAGACATACGATGTGGTTGAAACTAACGATGCTGTTTCTGACATAGATGACCATGCAACAGACAAGGGTAATCATTACATCAAGTTCAAGGACAACATTGATGGAAATGCAGCCCACAAACTCTTTCTAGCCAAAGATGCCTATCTGAATAAGAAGATGGATGATGAATCTTTCAAGTATGTTCAGTTTGGTGTATTGGCATTGAAGCTGTATGATGGTAGTCACATTCTTGTCGGCAACCCTTTTACCATCACAAACGGTGAAGGTGTAGACAACAACATCAATCTTTGGTACGCATACAAAGGTACTACATTTCAGATAGTAGGACAAGGAGAGAAGTTCACTTCTACAGACAGAACTCATTATGCCGTACACCTAAAACAGAGCCTTTTCAAATACAAGCTAAAGATTGATTTCAGCGACATAAGCAAATACGAGGACATCATTGATGGTGTAGATGTTTTTGTAAGCAATAGCATCTATCCATATAAGACCAATGTAGAACTCAACGAAGAACAGAAAAAGGCAGAGAACGACAATACAGACCAGTATCTGCAAATTGAAACCGAAGAATACGGAACTTTGATTTTGAGAAATGTGCTTGGTCTCTCTGCAAAGGAATGCCTTGGGCATTGGTCGTACCCTGCTCTATCCAAGGATGAGTTCAACGAGAAAGTAAGCAATCTTACTTTCTACAAATCGGTCAGCTTCACCTACAACGATATTATCAAGAAGAAGGAGAAATACTTGAAGAGAGTATTGGAGACGGAAGAATCGCTATCATTGGCATCCAGCTTCCGAGATTCTTTCGGGGCAAAGTGTGCCATCACATACAACAACCGTCTGCATCTGGCTAATGTCAGTACAACCAACCGCTCTACGGTTAACGGATATGTCTCCAATCAACTAGAGGATGCTAGGGTTATCACACACGTCAAATACAAGTACAATGGCAATACCTTGGAGTCATACGGTGTAGACAGTCTGCAATTCCCTCTCGACCCAGTACTGGCTTTTCCAAGCGACAATGTGATTTCTTACGAAGTATACGTCAACTACGGTGGTTCTTACTACCATAAGGAGGTCGAAATCTACGACAAGAACCAACTTGGTCTCTCATTCTATACCGAATATGATTCAGGCAAACTGCAATATATTAATTCGGATAAATTTGAGTCCATTTTGTCTTCCACTTGGAATCAGGTATTGGCAACAGCAACCTCCTTCCAGCCAGCCAATATATACTCTCCTTCCCTTGTCAAGGTGAGTGAAGCAGAGAATCCTCTTGTCTTTCCTGCAAAGAACAGCGTTCAGGTTGGTTCATCTGTAGTGAATGCGCTTGCAGCCAACACCCGACCTATCAGCGAAGGTCAGTTTGGCGATGCTCCTCTCTATGCCTTCACCGATGAAGGTGTATGGGTATTGATGCTGGGCAGTGAAGGAACCTATCAGGCTCGTCAGCCAGCGCAGCGTGACATCTGTTCCAACCCGAAGGGTATCTTGCAGATTGATGATGCCGTTCTGTTCCCTACAGAGCGAGGAATCATGATGCAGCAAGGAAGGGAAGCTGTATGTATCACAGACGTATTGGATGATTATCCTTTCGACTTCCTACAGATTTATTCCCACTCCACCAAGGATAAGACCTACCCGAACAGATTGCTTGCGCTCGGAAATATCCCTGAGTCTGATGTGCAGTACGTGAGGTTCAGAACCTACCTACAGTCAGCAGATATGATTTACGACTATTACGATAGTCGTATCATCGTCTTCAACCCAAGCTACACCTATGCTTATGTGTATTCATTGAAGAGCAAATTTTGGGGTACGATGCACAATGTGTTCAGCAAGCGAGTCAACATCTATCCTGAGTCATACGCAATCAACGATAACGGACGTATTATTGATGTATATGTCAAGGAGCCAACGGAAGACGTGAGGTACTTTCTCTGTAGCCGACCGTTATCTCTCGGTCAGGAAGATGCACACAAGACCATGCTTGATTGCATCGCAAGGGGTAATATGAACGGTGTGGTGAATGGAAAATGCGGTATGGTACTGTTTGGTAGCAACGACTTGAATAGCTGGTACTTCATCGGTTCTTCTGCTATCAAATACCTCAGAGGTTTGGTTGGTTCACCATTCAAATATTTCAGAATCGTCATGATGGGAAGTCTCAGCGTAAACGAGTCTATCAGCAGACTCTCTACCGACTTCCAGACAAGATGGCAAAATAAACTCAGATAATTATGGCAGAGCAGTTATTGACTTTCGATTACAGCAAGGCAACGCTGGGTGCATCCTTAGGATATACGAATGGAGGCGCAATAAAGATTGCCACTTATGTGTCCTTCGAGACAGATCCATATTTTGATGGTTTTGTGTCGTTTGGAGACAACTACAAATACGGTTTCAAGAAAGACGGAAAGTTCTACACCGAAGAAGGCAAATGGGTCGGCACGCTCGGCATCGTAGATTCTTCCATCAATCAGAACACTGGTACTATCATCACAAGAGGTGACGATGCAGAGAAATTTTCTATCTCCATCTTGCAGCCAAGAGAGACTGTAGCACTTACTTGCTTGCAGTCCATGCTGTCTTCCTTCGATGTTCCGCTCAATATTGACAACACCAAGATTAAGCAACTTGTAGACAAGTCCTTCATGTTCGCTCAGGAGTTCGTCAATCAGGCTGTCAAGTACAGAGAGAAGGAGACAGCATCTTCTACCGCCATAAGCGACAAGAACGTGTCAATAGATTCTTCTTCGCTCAGCAGCGATACAGACAAGATTCTGTACAACATTCAGGTTGCACTCAACAATCTGATTACTCAGGACAAGAATCAGTTCACCGAGCAGCAGAAGAATGGCTTGAAGCTGGCTACTACAGATGTCAACATCAAGACCGTACCTGAAAATATCAAGACGGTTGTCAGCGGAAATGTGAATGCTGCTGTTACTGGTTCTATTAACTCAACCGTCAGCGGTTCGGTCAATGCTTCCGTCAGCGGTTCCGTTACAACAAAGCAGGAACCCACGTCTAGTGGAACATAAACTTAGATAAATGTTTTTTTACTATATAAAAATTTAAAGGGTAGCCGTCCGTGATGGATAGCTACCCTTGCCCTTATATTAGTCTAAAACGACTAGACCATTTTAAAATGGATGCAAAGCAATTCTTGCTCTTACAGCAGAGCGGTTGCTGGCATCCTTCATCTTCTGTTTCTTTTCCTCAGCTAAAGACCAGAACCTATCTGCACCGTCAGGATAAACAATCATCAACCATTCGTATAAGCATTGGTTTACGATATAGTCATGAATGTATACCGTCATGGTATGCACGCTTGTCTGGGAGAATCCGTTTGGTATCCTCATAGCCAAGTAGTACGAATCCTCATCATTTGTCGGGGAACCTATACACTCTTCCCATTCATTGGAATCGAATCCGCTACCTAGCATTTCCATCTTCGTAAATCGGTAAAGCAACTCCTTGCAGTCTTCTACTGCCGAGTCTAGAATCCTTGCCAGCTTATCCCGATTTCCTTCCTCTCCTACATCATAGATTTGATGTATGGAATGCAAATCCGACACACCGCTGCTAATAGAGTCTGCAAAAGTGTAAGCGGTATTCTTGATGTCGTATACCAACTCACTCTTTTGCAGTTCTATCATCACCTTGTGACCATTACAACAAGTCTTCATACCTTATCTCCTTTATGATACTTCCGTTCTCTTAGGTCTCACCCTTCTGTTGAAAGCATTATGAATGTTCTGCAATGATACGGTAGCCAAATCCGCATAGTCCTTTGCATCATCCTTATTTGTTATCATGAACCAATCCATCAGAGCCTTGTTGATGAGATAATCGTGGATTGCAGATGTCAGGCTGTCTCTTACTCCAAGATTGTAGTTGCTTGGAACTGACAAAACGAGCGTGATATTGCTTGCTGTAATTAGCTCATTCTTTGATGTTTTCTCTGTTACATCCACAAAACCTTCGCTCAATTCAATGAGCAACTGTCCGTAAGCATTCTGTATGCTACGCAACATCTGATTGGTGTCAGCTTCATCCTCGCTTGCTTGCATATTAGACGTAAACTCGGCATCCTTACCGTCTGCCTTTCGTGACCGACCAGTCAGATATGCCTTATTTCTGAAATCGTACAGGAGTTCGCTCATGTACAATGTAATCGTTAATGTATTCGCCATATTATTATTATTTTAATAAAATTATGTTGGTTTTACTCTGTTCGGTGCTGTCTTGTGGAAGACCTTATCCTTGATGTCTGTCAGCAGGGCAGCAGCGTTATCTGCATACCCTTTCACCTTGTCGGGTGCAGTAATCTCGCACCATTTTCCGATGATGCTGTTGACGAGGAAGGAAGTAGCTGAGCTAGTGATGAAAGTACCCAGATTGCTGTCAAAACGGTCAGACATGGATAACTTCCAGTTGATGTTTCCATTCTCACTGTTCAAATCTGCAACAAACCGTTTCAGGAGATTCATCAGAATATCGACCGATTCATTATAGAATCGCTCTATCATAGCTAAGTCTGCATCCGTCACAAACACTTGGTCGAATGCAGACTTGCTATCCTCCAGTTTGTTCTTTGCACCTATGTAGGCGGTAGTCTTAGCCACCTCCTCATATACGTCACTTTTCTTGATTGATATAGTTAAATCTGCCATTCTTTATCTTTTTATATAGTTTATAACCTAATACGACTAGCAGCACGCATAGTGCTCCAAATGACCAGATAGCGTATTTCAACTGAAACTGCTCCCACTTGGATAACTCCTTCTCTACTGGATAGGGCACTGGGATGGAATCTCTTTTCAGGAAGGAATCCACCTTCACCTTATACACATTCTTGAAGATGGTCTTCTCATGCCATCGGTCAAGAAAACAAGTATCTCCCTTCTGTCTGAGAAACACGGAATCACGCACGAAAACGCTGTCAGAAGTATGCAACGTATCGTGTTTTACTACGTCCCGACATATAACTTTTTCCATCGGGACGTATTTTGTCTTGCATCCCGACAGAAAAAAAGCTATCAGCAACATACCCAAAACGTATATCAGGAGTTGCCAGAAATCAGTATCGTACCACTTCTTCATAAGCCTATACTTTGAGTGCAGCCAATGCCCTCTTCAAATACTTGCGTCTTGACTCCAAACCGTATGTTCCACCGTTGATGGTCTTGGTAATGGCTAGGAAGCTATCACTATCAGCAAGTTTGTTCAAGCCGTGTTTCCACCACCACCACATAGCAGACTTCGTTGCTCCAAGCGGAAGTTCCAGCAGTTCAGGATGCTCCATGATGTCTCCAGTGCAGTACTTGCTGTTCTGATAAGCCCGATAGTTGGCTCTGCCAGTAATCTGAATCAAGCCCCTGCCACGATACTTGTAACCGTCACCATCCTTCAAGTTGCCGAGCATATTCTTCAACTTGCCCACATCATATTTGCGGAAGTAATCTCTGTTGCCGAGTTCCTTTGTATATCTCAGTTCGCTGGTCTCATGTGCAATCTGTGCCAAAAAATGAGCCATACGCTTAGTGGTATCAATGTGGAACACCTCAGCATAGCCATTGATACAAGGCAGGAAATCATCCACCTTATCCTTCGCATTCGGCATAATCACCAAAATCTGTTCTCTTGTTACCTTCATAATCACTTGCCCTCCTTCACTTGTTTCAGCATACTTGCGAGTTCGTCCTTCACCTTACTCTCAAAGTTACCTAATTTTGTCTTAAAATAAATGTTCACCCCGAATATTGCTCCAGAGTAAACAAGTGCTTGACTGATGTACCAGAGTACACCATCCGAAATAATATAGTTGTTCAGAAAGAATGATAGGAAGGCGAGAACGATGCCGCTAACTACCATTCCAATAGCTGTACAATATTGCAATCCTTCACGTACATTTGGAGTCATAACTTATCTTTTTATACTATTAATATTAATAATATGCAAAGATAAGTTGTGCCTTCCGATTATTTATCTTATCCGTTAATGTTATGCCATATTTTGCTCGTAGGATGCAAGCAGTCAGGGTCTTGCAGATATTCTACTGCCATCACGACCACCATTTCCTTCAACTCCTCAGCATCCTTGCTGTAACGCTCCAACAGTATGTGATGGTCGCTCCTCAGCAGATTCATGGTAACAGCCAAGTCATAGATGGTGTAATCAGAAATATCATCCTGATGCTTATCAAATGCTTCTCTTATCTCCTCGTCCGAGAAGAAAGGAGCCATGTGCTTGGTTCCGTCCTCATCCTCGTACCACATCTTCTTGATAGCATCATCTGCAAAGTGCTTGTCAAAATGCTCATCGCCCAACACACCGTACACCATCGCACAAAGATGATGTACCTCAACATCGCTCAACTTATATGAGAGATACTTACCGATAGCCTTGGCTATACTCAACATCTGTTCAGGAGTCATTTCCTGCTGATACTTTTCTACGAAATCTACAAAATCCATAATATAAAAATTAAAAGTTTATGATGCTGCAAAGATAAGAATATCTTAAACGCAGCACCATAAACTCGCAGATATTTCTGTAGCTATCTGAATATCAGACAAATACAGTTACGATAAAAACACCTCCTTTCTTTATTCGTCCTTAAATCTGATTCTCTTCTCTCCACCCCTCGACCAGATGTCGTTTTTCTTGCGTTTCGATACCTTGCCGAGTACATCATTCTCGTAAAGTTCGGGCTTGTCTTCCCTACCTTGGGTCTCCGTAGCAACACCACCATTCGGGTTGCCACCTTGGCTGGCATCAGGTTTCCCATTGCCATACCATTTCTGATTATTCGCCTTGTCTGCTATCATAACTATAAATTAATCAATAATCACTAAACATTAATCACTAAACATTATGCCGCCAATGGTGGATTCTGTCCGTCAGGATTCACTCCCTGACCGCTCATCATCTGCTGCAACATCGCCTGAGCCTTCGGATTGCTCTGTGATGCCTGAGCAACTTGGGCTTGAAGCTGAGGAGAGAATCCTTGTGGAGTCTCACCATTCTTGATAGCTTCCTGATTGGATGCCACCGATTGCAGCAACTCCTCTCCAAATGGGAAATCTCCTACTTGCAGCAACTGCTCCAGCGTGATAGCCTGATTCTGCCACAAGGTCATGAGGAACTCATTCGCCATCTGTCTGTATACAGGAGTAGCCGTACTTTCCGTGATGTTGATGTCAAACTCCACGTCTCTAATCTTCTTAGGGTCGTAGCGTACAATCTGTCCTGCCCTACCTACGATATTGAAGTTGCGAGCCACATCATAGTACTGCTGCATATTCTTCACGGTCTTGTAAGCACCATCAATGATAAACTGACTGAAACTCTCCAAAATATCAAGCAGCGACATGGTGGCATTCTGTGTCTGCTGGGCATAGAGCGAACCGCTCGTACCTGATACTCCTGGTTTACCTTGCAGCGCACCATTCACTCCCGATATATCCTCGAAGAACTTCAACTGATAGCTGAGCAAGTCACCGATACCGATATTCGTAGAGTTGTTGGCAACTTGCTGAGGAACCTGACCGCTCTTGTTTGGCTTGTATCTCACCACACCATTGAACCTACTCCACTCATCGCAGAAATCATCCCAACTCATATCGTCAGGCAGACAATCCTCAGGACAGAGCAGCACACCCTTGGCACTCGCACGCATGATGAAGTCATACATCGTGATAAGTCGGTTCACGTATCTCTGCTGGTCAATCACATCTTCCACGAAGCTGTGAATCTCGCCATCAATAAACGGATAGAACTTAAAGCAGTATGGATGCTCACCATGAGCATAAGGGGTCTCGCCTTCTCTCAGAATATCACCAAAAGGAGAAAGGTAGTAGAAATGCCAGTAATCATCCATAAACCACTCGGCATCAATCAGAGGAATATCCTCTTCCATCATGCCAGCAGCCATACCTCGCCTGATTCTATCTCTGTTCTCTGCATCTACAATATCAGCCTTATCCTCAATATCAATCTTGAAATCGTCACCATTGTTGTAGTCATGGCATCGGTATCTCGGTTTACTCTCCTTGCGCCAAACCTCAATCACTCGGCAGAGCGAAGGGTTGGCAGGATTCATAAAGTCGATGGTCTTAGGGTCGAACTCACCGAACCGCTGTGTGCAGTCTGCAATCACGAAATCTCTGTTAGCCGCCAGTCTGTAAATCTCCTTCAACTTTCGAGCTTCAGCAGGAGACTTGGCAAACTCTCGCAGTACGTTGCCGATGGTAATGTCATGCACCTCACCCAAGCAACTCACGTCCCAACCACGGAAATCCCTCATATTGTTGTCTATGAAGAAATTGTTCGGATTCACGTAGTCCGTCCAGCAATCCAACCTACCTCTTCGCCATCCATACTTTTTCTTATAGATAGCAGCACCGCTTATCAGGAACTCTTCCATGGTTCGTGCATCCAGTTCCGTCTCTCGGTTCAGTTGTCGGTTACATTGCAGCACCACACTCATGGTCTCACCATACCGCTTTTCATCCTTATCTCTAGCGTTACATGTAGGTTCCTTGCTCTGAGAGCGATACACTCCCAGCACATTCTTCACCAGTCTACGGATAAGGTTATTCTTCAATGGTTCGCTACCCTGCTCACGGATATAGTCTTCCTCCCTGATACGCTTTTTAAAGCCACACTTGCTTTTAAACTCAATGGTATCTCCCCACTGGTCTCCATAGCAGTATCGCTTGTTTCTCAGTCTTCGCTTACGGAAGTTATCCATATTATTGTAATACCGCTGAGCCTCCAGCAAGATAGAGAAGGCACGCTCGTAAGGCTTGTCAAATCGGTTCTTGGATGCCTTCACGCTATCCAGTTCTTCCTTGTCAAGTACCCTACTCAACGAAAGTAGTTTGGTTTCTTCTTTCTTCTTTGCCATAATTTATGATGTTCTAGGTTCAACAATATTTGCCAGCTTCCGAGCCACACCAAGGAATCCGCTTGCGGTATCGGTATCTCCAAGACTGACACACGTCAGGTAGCCAGCCATATACACGATAGAATCCTTCAAGGTTTCAGGCAAGTCAATATTACCACTACTTATAGAAGGCATACCTACATAGGTAAGCGACACGGTAGCCGTATTACTCTTGCTTGTGAAAAGTTCCAAGTATCGATTTCCACCATTATGAATGAGTGCAGCGATAGGTCGCTCAGGATTCCCCCTTACTCCAAATCGGTTACATTGAACCTTGTAGGCATCATCCTCTTCTGTGATAATCTCAGCAGAGCGGTTCCAGTCACTAGCCTTCACATTCAGGAGTCTAATCATGTCGGTAGGAAGATAGACGGTTCCAACAAAAGCACCGTTTGATTCTGCCCAAGAAGTCTTCAACCCATCGAATTCCTTACCGTCCAGCATACTGGCAGGAGCATCCGTCAAAATGATTCTTGCTGCATCTACTATCTTACTCTGAATCAACTCGCTCTGTGACAAGGTATCAGTATCGGTAGGAGTCAGCAAGCCAGAAGTCTCTTGGTTTCTATCCAAGAGCACCTTCACTTCTTTCACCAGTTCAGATACAGCATACGTACTCATTACTCCAGCCCTTCTAGTTTAACACCCTTTTCCTTAGCAATAGCCAAGATTTCCTCCTTGGTCTTCATCTTGGAACGACTCACACCGAATGTCTCAGCCAGATAGTCCTTAGCATCCTCAACGTCTGTCACTACATGGGTCTTCTTCTCGTCAGCCACCTTCTTCTTTGCCTTGGCAGCAGCCTTCTTCTTGGCTTCCGCAGCTTCCTTCTTCTCGTCAATACTCTCCACCAAGAAGAACTTATCCTTGAACCAATAATGTGACTCGATAGCCTTCTGTACCTTAGGGTCTCTTGTCATATAGACACTACAGCCCATAGTCTTACCCTCAAAGACGATACGCATTCGCTCGTCACCTACCATAACGCTGAATGCCAAATCAGTACCAGCTTGATATTTATTAAACATGATTATACCTTATTATATATGTGTTACTAAAAAAGGGATGGGGCTAGTGCCCACACCCCTCACTATTTGATGAATAAATTTGCAATTCTGCTTGCTGTTAGTCAGCAGCCTTGGTCTCGCCAGTTTCAGAAGTGCCCTCTGTTGCAGGAACCGCAGCAAGACGCATACGAGCATGTGCCTTAGGATACTTCAAGTACAGACAAGCTACCTCCTGAATAACTACTGCATCGGTGTTACGGATGCCAGCCTTCTTCAAGTCGAGTACGTTTCGAGTCCAAGACAAGTGTACTCGCTTAACCAAGAACTCTGGGTCAAGAGCAAAGCCGCAGTCGCTCATATCAAAGAGGTCGAACAACTCAGAGTGAATCATCAGTACCTCACCGAAATCTGTCTCCCAACTTTTGAACTTCAAGTTCCAAACCTCTACGGTGTCCTTCAAGCGGAACTTGTCAGAGTCAATCTTACTGAATGCACTCACAAAGGCAGAGCCAGCGATAATCACCTTGCGCTTGTTGCCGATACCAGTACCCACGAACAAGTCCTTGGAAATATCAACCAACTCCAAGTCTGAAATCACTCGCTCGTTCTTACTATAACCCTTCTTAACATCATCAGCATTAGCAACATGACCTACCTCAATATCCTTACCAGCCATCCACCAGATACCCTTGGTAAACCACTGATACGAATTGTCTTTGGTAACATGCTGAATACATGCCATATCACCGAAGAGATAAGTACCCTCCATAGCAAGACGCATATCGTAGATGCTATCCTCCTCGATGTCAGAGAAATTCCAGTCTACTCGCTTAGCAGCAATTTTATTGAAGGTACTTTCCTCAACCTGAATCATGAAGTTCTGGCAGTACTGAATATCAGCAGCAGGAAGATTATTAAAACGACCCGTCTGAACATCTAACTCGCCGCAACTCTTCGCCATACGGATAAGTTTCTGACCCTTCTTCAAGGCAGGAACACCAATAGGCTGTTTCTTAACCAAATTACCATTTACGGCAAATACGATAGGAAAGCCCTCTGTATCTTTACCGCAAACACAAAGTTCCAAGTCTGGAGTAGGCTCATCGGTAATTTCAGCATAAGCCTTACCTTTATAATTGGTAATCGCCTTCACACCAACTACTCGGATGGTATCATCCTCTGTAAACATTTCAGGGTCTTCTACCTTCAATACCATAGATGTACCAGTACTCTTCAAAGTACAGTAGCGATACCATCATTCTGACGAGCCGCACCGCCATTGCCAGCATCATCGGCAGCAGTAGCACCACCTGCCTCAGCAGCATGACCACTCTCGGTCGTACCGCCATCAGGCAGAGCCGCCTCAGCCATGATAACCTGACCATTCACTCCAAAAATAACTGCCATAACCATCAGGAAGATGGAAAGCAGCCGATTAAATGTACTTTTCTTCATTGTTATCCTAAATTAATTAAACATTATATATTATCTTTTCACCTTGTCGAATTATCTAATGTGTGTTCTCTTCTCGTTGCCACGCTCCCAGATGTTACCCCTACGTGCTGCCCTTCCTACTGCACCAAGGTCAGGCTGGTTATCTGTTGGCTTGGTCTCTGCATTGGCAGAATCAAGGTCGGCAGTACCATCGCCCTTCTTTCTCAGTTCAAGGTTCTTGACGTGCTTGCTGTTCTTACCACGAACCTCACCCTCATGGGCAGCATCAGCCACATCGGTATCGTGGTTCTTAGCCTTAATGAAAGCAGTAATCATTTCCTCTGTAAACTTGCCAGTCACCACATTGCGCATGGTCTGAAAGCACTGGTCGATGGCATCATTCACCGCTTCCTCGCCATACTTCTCTTCCAACTTGTCGAACACCTCATAGCTGGAAGGCATGTTCTTGTCGTACTCCTCCTGCAATTTCTTGCCGTTGGCAGCATTCTGCAAGAACTCCGACTGAGCCGATGCAATCTCATCCGCATTATCAGGGTCTGAATAGTAGTCAATGGCATCCTCGCCATGTGTACGAATCAACTCAGCGTAAGGACTCTTGCCAGCCTTCATCGCTTGAAGGAAGGTAGCCGCCTCAGGGTCACTACCCAGCCAATCGCCCATCGCCTTTTCATTATCCTTGTAACCCTGCAAAGCCTTCTGGTCGGCATCATAATCATCATTGATGGCTCCATAGATAGACTCATCATCCGCATACTCCGTATCAGGGTGTCGGGTCTTCAAACGCTCCAAAGCCAAGTCTCTCTTGGTCTTGGTATCCTGCTGTTTTGCAGCACCAGCATTCTGCTCTGTATTTGTATTTTCGTCCATATATATGTGTAAATTTATAAATCAATGCCCAAAAGTAACGCTTTTCCGCTTATTCCTAATCTTATCCGTTAACTTTGCTTAATCATATCCGATTAATTTGGTATTTTCAATACATTTTTGTATCTTTGCCTCACAAATATATATGAAACATAAAGGTTCACGATGTGACTTTACAAAGGAACGTGATGCCGACATATTGAGGGCTTACAAGGAAATTATATCAGTAAGAGACAATATCGGACTCTTGGAGATTGAGCGAAGACTTTTGCAATCTCCAAGCAGACGGTTTTGGGTTTCGGCAGATAGAGCATATAACGTCATTCTCAACATGCTCAAAGGCAAGTCTATCAGTAACATGAAACCTACGACTAGAGAAATGTTTCAGGAGATTTTCCGCAGATTCAAGATTTACTCAAAGGAGCATCCTTCTCTCACCAAGATGGATGTCATTTGGCATGTGTGCAATCAGGAAGCACCGAGTTTCTATCTCACTCCTAAATCCATGCACGTCATACTTCATCGGGTGAGGAAGGAGGAGAAGAGAAGATGCTACGAACTTCGCCAGAGAAGATTGCGCTTTATGCTGGGTACATTATAATAATGTGTATCACGCTTATAGGATATGATGGTATGGGTCTCTCAGATGGTTGCTCTATTCAGAACCGACTAAGCTACCCTTTCTTTCATCAGAACATCTTTCACGCTGCCATCAACCTTTATGTCTTCCATCAATGCTACCGAGCCATCCCTTGTGGCATCGGTCACTTGGTGGCATTCTATCTCATAGCCATCAGCTATCCCTTCGCCTCATCCGTGCCAATCATCGGTCTCAGCGGATTTATCTATGCTTACATGGGCTTTATCGCCCCCTACGTGGAGAATAAGGTAAGATACAATCTAACCATTCTCCTATATATCTGTGTTGGAATCTTCTTCCCTTGCATGGCAGTTGGAGTCCACATCTATTGCTATGTACTTGGTCTGTTGTGGGGTTATTTAAATGCACCGCTATGCCAAGACAAGTAACCGCCAAACTGACTGATGCTGTAGAGAAGCATGTGCTTGGCATCCTGAAAGAGAATGAGAAACGCATCAAGGAAATCAACACACCATTCAATCCTATCAAGGGTGAAGGTTGTGGAGATAAGCGATTCCTGCTCTTCCTTCCTGATTTCCCGATACAGAGACAGCAGCTTCCAGTTTCCATGAAGAAGATTCCGCTCGTCAAGATGCTCATCGAGTTGGGTAGCTGCAAGGCTGTAATCGAGGAACTGCACAAGGATATAGACGAGCCGTACAATCTAGAGGAAGAAATGGAGCAACTGGTGGAGCAGTTCACTCGCATCAGAATGAAACACGACCCTTTCTTCTTCTTTGCCACATTCATCTATATCAAACCGAAAGGTGGAGGTCTCCCCTTCCGCTTTGTGCTCAGAAGACCGCAGCGAAGACTGCTCAGGTGGCTAGAGGAGCGAAGAAAGAAAAATCGTCCTATCCGTCTCATCCTGCTGAAAGCCCGACAATGGGGAGGTTCAACGGTTATTCAGATGTACTTCCTCTGGCTGCAACTCATGTGGCAGAAGGGTCTCAACTCGCTCATCGTGGCTCAGGTCAAGGACACCGCAGAGACCATCCGAGGAATGTTCAAGGAAGCTCTGAAAAACTTCCCTACCAAGTTCCTCTACGAAATGGGAGAAGCATTCTCTGAGAACGAACCGAAGTTTGTTGGAGTAGGAACATCAGGTAATGTAAAGAAGGTTCCTCAGCGATTCTGCAAGATTAAGGTGGGTTCAATGGAACGACCACTTTCTGCCAATGGTGAAGACTACAATTTGGTTCACCTTTCCGAGGTGGGTTTGTGGAAAAAGACGGATGGTAAATCTCCTGAGGAGGTAGTACAGAATGCTACCAATGGTATCTTGTACCGACCATACACGATGATTGCCTACGAATCCACCGCCAATGGTACTGGCAACTTCTTCCACAAGGAGTGGCTTGCAGCAGTCAAGGGAGAATCTCAGTTTGAGCCGTTCTTTGTTCCTTGGTACGAGATATACGATATGTATCATCTTGAATTTGAAAGCAAGAAACAGAAGGTAGAGTTTGCCAAATGGCTATACGAGAACCGCAATAATACCAACACAATGTCCGACCGAGAAGAGCCATGCACCTATCTTTGGAAGTTATGGACGCTGGGTGCTCCACTCGAAGCCATCAACTGGTATATTGCCGAGCGCAAGAAGTTCACCGACCATGCCGATATGGCTGCTGGCTACCCTACAGATGATATTGAAGCATTCAAGCATTCAGGAGCCAAGGTGTTTGCCGAAGACAAGGTTGACAAGTTCCGTAAGGGATGCCGACCACCGAAGTTTATCGGGGATGTGTATGGTGATGGCTATAAGGGAAAGAAGTGTATGCAGAATATCCGATTCTGTGAAGACAAGCAGGGTCAGTTGTGGATATGGAGCAAGCCTGAGACATTTGACGATTGCAAGGTGATAAACCGCTATCTAGTCGTAGTGGATATTGGTGGACGTAGCAAGAATGCCGACTGGTCTGTTATCTGTGTCTTCGACCGCTATTGGATGATGGAAGGCGGCAAGCCGTATGTGGTAGCCCAATGGTATGGGCATATTGATATGGACTTGCTGGCATGGAAGGCGGCTCAGATAGCCAAATACTACAACGATGCTCTGCTGGTAATTGAATCCAACACCTTGGAGACGAAAGACAAGGAGCATATCTTGGAAGGTGGTGACCAGTCTGAGTTCATCCTGAATCAAATCAAGGACGTATACGATAATCTCTATGCACGCAAGCAGAGCGAATCAGACATTAAGAATAAGGTTCCAGTGAAGTACGGATTCCATACCAATGTAGCAACCAAGCCAATGGTTATCTCTGTACTGGTTCAGACTATCCGTGAACAACTCTATGTAGAGCGAGACGATAGATGTTTGGATGAATATCTCACCTACGAGAAGAACGGAACGGTATACGAGGCAGCAGACGGAAAGCACGATGATTTGCTCATGACCAGAGCCATTGGACTCCACATCTGTTTCAACGAAATGGAAATGCCAAAGATGATTTCCAATCAGGCTAGAGTAATGAGAAGAAAGGTTTCTGTTTCGGCAGCAACCATCATATAGTTTCAAACAGTTAATAATTACGATTATGAAAGTAACAAAGATTTTCAAGCGCATCAAGTGCGAAATCATGTACCGCCAAGCTACGGTTAAGGCAGACTACGCATCCAAGAAGAATCATGGTGAAATCTTCTATGTCCTTCCTACGCAGAAGGGAAACCTCATGATTATGAACCGCCCTCTCTTCGAGGCATTCAAGAAAACAAAACTGGTAGATAACGACATGAAGGTCAGAGACCTCTTCAAGGATTGTGTCTACCATACCAACTGCAAGAGCAAGAAAGGCAAGCTAAGCCGTAAGCGCAAGTTCCTCAGATGGAAGGGCTTGATTTAATCATGCAAAGTTAACGGATAAGAGATAGGTAGAGCAAAATCTGCCTATCTTTGCGCTATTATTAATAATGTGTATCAAATATGATTTATAAAATAGTACAGGGTAACAGCTTCAAACTCCACATCTTGGTGCGGAAGATGGACGTATCGAAAGAGTTCCAGCGACTCGTTGACTTCGATATGAATCTTGCTACCGACATCAGGGTTGAGTTGTCGGGCTGTTTCTGCAATACAATTTCTGTTCCAGTTCAAGTAGCAGGAATCCAAGGCAACGTACTGATATGCGACATTCCTTCCACCCTCGATTACGGAAACTATAACGTCAGGGTATCATGGAAGTATGATGGTAGCGAAATGGTCAGCATCGAGCGCAACCTTCTGAGAATCGTAGAACACAACTCTATGAGCAATGTTCCTATCGGCATCACGGAAGGTGAGCATACTGGCTTATTCAACCTTCGATACTACATCGTTACCGAGAATCAGTCTACTTGCCCCATATCATTCATCGTTGATAACGCTAAGTTCAGCTATACCATCAATGGCGAAACTCAAATGGTGGAGAGTCAGGAGAACTTCGTGATTAACGGAGCTATCAGCAACGGAAAGAAACTGGAAGCTCAGTTCATGCCTATAGAAGGTTTCTGCATCGGTCAGGTAAAGGTTATCATGGACGGAAAGGACGTTACTGCTGAGTATTACAACAGCAGCACCCACAAGGTCTTCATCCCAGCCGTATCAGGATATGTCACCATCACGGCAAGCGGAACCGTCAAGGCAAGCTATTATGGTGCTTCGTCAGCCAAGAATATGAGTGAGTTGAACATGGAAGACCTTACGCTTATGGAAGGCACTCTTGTCGGTCAGACTCTTACCATTGAAACCACGGAAGAAAAGCCATACATCTGGTTTGCAAGCCGCCAGCCGCTCACCTTCAACCAATGCGGTTTCGAGACTTCCATGAACACCACAAAGCTAGGTGACCTCTACTATTATTGGTCAGACGAACTTGTAGCTGGTGATGATAACGAATATCAAATTAAATTAAAAGAATAATATGGCAGAAAAGAAAAAATACAACAGCATCCTCATCAGTGGGCGCAAAGACCAGACTCTGACATATTCAAAGTACGTCAAAGACGAGGAATCGGGAGAATCCGTCAAGGAATCGCTCGACAAGAAGGTCAATATCACTGATGAGTTAACAACTCAGCAAATCAAGGATGGTGCTATCACCAACGAAAAGATGGCTGCTGATTCTGTTGGCAACACCAATCTCCAAGATGGTTCTGTCAGCAACGAGAAACTGGAGGATGGAAGTATCACCAACGAGAAGTTGGCAGAGAACTCCATCACCAAGGACAAGTTGCAGGACAAAACAATTGGTGTAGAGAAGTTAGACGATGAGCTTCGTCAGACTATTGCCGCAGCCACTGGTCTTCCTGAGGATTTGGTAGAAACCATTCAGAATGTAGATGATACACTGAAAGACCATCAGAGCCAGTTGGATGATAAGCAGTCACAGATTGATGATAAGCAGCAGCAAATCACCACCAACGATGAAGACATTTCATTGTTGCAGACTCGCAGCACTCAGATGGAAGAAACCATCAAGTCTATAGCTGCTACTGGTGGTGCAAGTCAGGCTACTGCCGTTACTTATGATAATGAGAAGTCAAAACTTACCGCAGTCAATATCCAAAGTGCAGTAGATGAGGTCGTAGATAAGGTAGCTATCAAAGATGAGGAAGGAGCCTTGGTAGAAACTCCTTTCCGCTACATTCAGAACGAAGAGTTCATCTTTGCCAAGGTAGATGCAGAAGACAAGCTTCTCTTTGGTATTCAATGTGATGGTACTCCTGTATTTGGTAAGACAAGTGCAGTAGAGGATAGGTTACAGTCACAAGTAACTCTTCTTGCTGAGAGAGTAGCAACTATCATGGGTGATGAGGACACAACCAATGTCATTGACACCATGAATGAGCTGAAGAAGTTTTTTGCAGAGATAGAGAATACAGAGACTCTTACTGGCATTTTGGCTAATCTTGATAATGTTGCAAAGAACCTTGATAAGACAACTATCAAGGATGAGGAAGGTGTTGTTCAAGATACTCCATTTAGAGTAATCTCGAATGAAGAGTTTATATGGGCTGTAGTCGATTCAGAGGATAAAGTTCTCTTTGGCATCTACAGAGCAACTGGTAAGCCATATTATCCCCTGAATGATATGTACCACATATCTCAGAGTGAAGAGTTCCTTTGGGTAATTC
>PPYE01357534.1_pt1 | contig 20632 bp, 15 predicted proteins | sample 1559881 | NCBI WGS metagenome assembly PPYE01 (sample SAMN08240022, study PRJNA423297) | Human gut metagenome, whole genome shotgun sequencing project.
TGGCGGAATTGGTAGACGCGCTACTTTGAGGGGGTAGTGACAATTGTGTCGTGGGAGTTCGAGTCTCCTCCTCTTCACAAAAATAAAAAAACAATGCGGCAATAGCTCAGTTGGTAGAGCACAACCTTGCCAAGGTTGGGGTCGCGGGTTCAAGTCCCGTTTGCCGCTCTTCTATTTTTTATTTAAAAGAAGATTCTTTTTCTGAAAAACAAAAAACACGACTATTAATGAATTTATATCTCAGATATTTTGACAAAGAAACGCTGGTACACAATGTTGACGAAGCATTGGACTTTTTGCGTTCTATACCCGAAATTGGCATGACACCCAATCTCGAAGCTGATGTACGCGATTATGCAGACAGCGAAGTGTACTATCCGAAAAGATATAAAATCCGTCCACGCGTTTACTTTATCATAATAAAGACAACTGCTGCTACGATGCTCGACTTCAAGCAGAAGAAGGCTTTGCACTCTGCCCCGCAGAACAGTCCTGCTGCAGAGAAGCACGATATGGTGGCTACAGTTACAACGAAACTCAACGAGGAGCGTCCGGGCTGGTATGAAGGCGAACTTGACTTCAAGCGCGTTGTGCTTGTGCCTACAACCGGCAAGCACGAGTATCGCGACACTCACTTCGTGGTGAGATGCAAAGCGAACTCAGGTCAGGACTGCTACAACAGAATAGTCGACCATCTGCGCGGACGCGTTGACAGCCGCTCGCAGTTCCCTTCTGCAAAGGGAAAGAATTTCCACTACAAGTATCTTGGCATGTGGAAGTAAGGCAGTGTTGATATAGCGTTGACACTAAAAAAGAATTTATTGGAAACAAGCTAAAAGGGTGTCTGTTTGTATAAAGCAAGACACCCTTATTTGCTTTAAACGAAACGTAATACTACTATTATGAACAAAGTGATGCTTATTGGAAACGTCGGCAAAGACCCCGATGTGAAGTACTACGACGCCGACCAGGCTGTAGCACAGTTCTCGTTGGCTACAACAGAAAGAGGCTATCAGTTGCCTAACGGCACACGTGTGCCCGACCGTACCGACTGGCATAACATAGTGATGTGGGGAAATCTTGCAAAGATAGTGGAGAGATACGTACACAAAGGCGACCGTCTCTACGTAGAAGGCAAGATGCGCTATCGCTACTACGACGACAAGAAGGGACAGCGCCGCTTCATTGCTGAGGTGTATGCCGACAACATGGAACTGCTTACGCCGCGCTCAGCAGCTAACACTGCGGCTGATCCTACAAGTCAAAACACAAACGCCGCAGCAAACAACGCGAACCAAAATGCCGCATCATCTTCAAACGCATCTATTGCGTCGACAGAAGACGATGACCAGCTACCATTCTAAGAACATATAATATATAAACATCAACGATTTGGAAACATATATAAATCTCATATCCGATTCATTAGCCGACGTTTATTTCGTCACTCCGACAATAGGCGTAATAATAGCGGCAGTACTGACCATAGTGCTCATGGGCTTCTCTGCATTCGCCAGCGGATCGGAGATTGCGTTTTTTAGTCTCTCGCCTACCGATATGGCGGAGGTGAACGAAGCGAAGACTGCAAGCGACCGCAACATAAAGACACTGCGTGAGGACAGCGAGCGCACTCTCGCTACGATTCTCATCACAAACAACTTTGTGAACGTGACGATAATCATGCTCTGCAACTACATCTTCTCTCACCTTATACACTTCGGCGAGAAGGCTTACTGGCTGCAGTTTCTGTCGCTCACGGTGCTGCTCACCTTTCTGCTGCTGCTCTTCGGCGAGATTATGCCGAAGGTGTACAGCCGTCAGGACCCGCTGGGCTTCTGCCGCAAGTTTGTCGGCGGCATCATGATCTGCCGCAAGCTGTTCTGGTTTATGGAGAACATTCTGCTGCGTAGCGGCATTCTGGCAGAGAAGGTTGTGCAGAAAGAGAGTCACGTGCTGAGCGTTGACGATTTGGAGCAGGCTCTCGAACTGACCGACAAGGAGGATATAAAGGATGAGCAGAGCATGCTGAAGGGCATCATACGCTTCAGCGACGAGACTGCCAAGGAGGTGATGACTAGCCGCCAGGATATCGTAGCGCTCGACATTCACTCCAACTATCAGGATGTGCTGAAGAGCATCGTAGAGAACAACTACAGCCGTATTCCTATCTATCAGGACAATGCAGACAACATCCGCGGTATTCTTTATATCAAAGACCTTCTGCCCCACCTCTCCAAGCCTGCCAACTTCCGCTGGCAGAGTCTTATCCGCCCACCCTACTTCGTGCCGGAAACCAAGAAGATAGACGACCTGATGCGCGAATTCCAGGAGAACAAGGTTCACATCGCTATCGTTGTGGACGAGTTCGGAGGAACAAGCGGACTCGTAACGCTCGAGGATATCCTGGAGGAGATTGTAGGAGAGATAAACGACGAGTATGACGAGGAGAACAAGTATTACTCTAAGCTCAACTACAACACGTATCTATTTGAGGGCAAGACGCTACTCACCGACTTCTGCAAGATTCTGAACATCGACGACGAGGAGTTTGCAGACGTTGAGGGCGACGCAGACACTCTCGCCGGACTGCTGCTCGAGATAAAGGGCGACTTCCTCTCTATCCACGAGAAGATAGACTACAAGAACTACACGTTCGAGATTGCAGGCATCGAGGAACGCCGCATAAGCAAGATAAAGGTTGTGATACACGAGAAGAAGGACATCGCAACCGAGAAAGAAAAGTAAAGCTATAAGGCAATAAAGATTGTAAAACTATAAGGCAGATAAAGACAAACAAAACTATGCCATTAGTATTTATCAAAGACATAGACACCGACACACGGCTTGGACTGTGGAAGATTGCGGACGAACTTCATGCAGATGAGGTTTGTCCGCAAATGGTATGTGAGGAACTGAAGCGGAAGTGCGCAAGAAGACAGAAGGAGACTGTCGCCGTGTACGCCCTGCTACACGCCCTGACCGGCAGACGCGACCTTGTAATAGGCCATAACGCCGACGGAAAGCCTACACTCGACGGCTACATCATCAGCGTAAGTCACACTATCGGCTACGCAAGCATCATCATGTCGAAGACAAGTAACGTAGCAGTTGACGTAGAATACCGCAACAATCGCGTGTTCAGAATCGTTGACAAGTTTCTTACGAAGCAAGAGACAGCCCTTTTGAACGGACTACTACAAACCGAGGACACAACCTTAAAGACTATAGCATCACTGACTGAAAGCCACGACGCACAGACAGCGCTATTGCTCTGCTGGTGTGCCAAGGAGACCATATACAAATACTTCTCTGAGGAGAAGCTAATGTTCGACGAGATGCAAACCTGCCTGGAAGGATTTGGGCAAGAAGGAACGTTCTATTGCACCAACATCCGACAAGACATAAAAAAAACTATAACGTACATGCAGAACGAAGAGTTTGTTCTGACCTATACATTATAGTATTCAACAGATTTAATTCAACATACATAATTCTGTATATTAAATTCTTAATACTCAGGCTGCGCAGATATGGCTTAACACCATATCTATGCAGCCTTATTTTTTATAGTCATAGTAGTACCAGTAAGTGTTGCCATACATGCGGCGTAAGGCATTCTTACGTTCGCGCTCATTGGCAAACTTACGCTCCATTGCCTGATAGTCCTCATAATCGGTTGTTGCCACATTATCCTTATAGATAATGACTGGCGTCGTATGCGTGTGCATATACTGCGTGAGCGCCTCACGATAATGGCGCGGCAGCGCAACCGAATCGTTCAAAACATAATACTTCTTCAAGTCGGCTACGAAAGCATCCAAGTTGCGGTCGAATAGATGCGCACAGAGCACATAGTCAGCCATCGGCTTGTTCACGTGATTTGTTCGACGTTGGAAGTTGATATACCGTCGGGCATTCATCGTCTGCTTGTAGCGTCCGCCGAGAAACTTGTACAGCTTGTATTCGGGATAAAGCTCCAGCTTCACGTCATTGCCGTTAGGCAGCAGTCCGTCTACGTCCGTCACAGGATAGTAGAACAAGTGCTCTGCAAGCTCTCCCTTTTTCGAGAGAGCATAGGCAGCAAGCATTGATATGTTGCGGTCGCCCACATCGTATCTGCGCAGAACCTCCAACGCTCCGTCGTAGTCGGCGTCTACAAGACATTGCTCGGCATGTATGCGTGCATGCAGACACTTGTCGTTGTTGCCGGCAGAGCAGATGACGAGTATCAGCACCACAAGAATAAGCAGATTAGCCCACAGCTCCCTGATAGGCTGAGTCCATAGTCGTGGAAGCGAGTCGAGCAATCCGCTGCTGTTCACTCCCCACACAACCAGGAAGAACACCGCTATCAGTAAAGGCGCTACAAACCTCCATGCTCCGAACATGATGCCACCGTCAACGGGCGAAACACAGATGTTTGTGAGCATCATGAGACAGAGTGCGGAAGGCACGAACGTCAACGCCCATGCCAACCGTTGCTTTCTGAATATCCTGACCACACCTATCTGCATGAGCATTGCGAGTATCGTGATGAGGACAGCACCCACAAAGTGGTTGTAGTGGGTCTGTCCTTTCGATAGTATGTGCTGCGTCACCGTAAGCAGATCGGCCTGATAGCAGTAAAGATAATAAAAACAGAACAATGTAAACACGAACGTGCACATCACGCGTGTCAACACACCTTGATTCTTCATTTACTCTCTCCTCTGCCTTTCTCTAATTCTTCTTCAAAACGACAGCCGAACGTGCCGGTATGTACAGCTTCAGCCATTCCTTATGCTCCGACACGTAAGCCGGGTCGTAGTTAGTGAGATGTGTAATGCTATCATCAGCGAGTCCGTTGCCGCCGAACTTCTTTGCGTCGGTGTTGAGAACCACGTCGTACGAACCGGTCGGAACGAGGAATCCGTAGTCGGTGAACGAGCGTGTCGGACTGAAGTTGAACACGAAGATAAGGTCGCCGCGCATGTAGGCGAGAATCTGGTCGCCGTCGTTGTGCCATATCTCCTGCACCGGAGTCTTCTGGAAGTTCTTCTCGAGCTTCAGAGTCTGCAGCATATCGTGGTCGAAGTCGCCGAGGAACTTATAGTCAAGGTCGGGATTGTCGACGAGGTTCCACTGGCGGCGTGCGTATTTGTGGCTCCAGCCGTTGCCTTCGCGTGGGAAGTCGATCCACTCCGGATGTCCGAACTCATTACCCATGAAGTTGAGGTAACCGCCGTTAATGGTAGAAGCCGTAACGAGGCGAATCATCTTGTGGAGCGCTATGCCGCGATGAGCGCGGTCGTTCTCGTCGCCACGACGGAAGTGCCAGTACATATCGGCGTCGATGAGACGGAAGATGATAGTCTTGTCGCCCACGAGTGCCTGGTCGTGGCTCTCGCAGTAGCTGATAGTCTTCTCGTCCGCACGGCGGTTGGTTGTCTCCCAGAAGATAGAGCTTGGCTTCCAAGCCTCGTCTGGCAGTTCCTTGATGGTCTTTATCCAGAAGTCAGGTATGTTCATCGCCATACGGTAGTCGAAGCCGTAGCCGCCGTCCTTGAACTTGGCAGCCAGACCCGGCATGCCGCTCACCTCCTCAGCGATAGTGATAGCCTGCGGGTTCACCTCGTGTATGAGCAGGTTGGCAAGCGTGAGGTAGCAGATGGCATTGTCGTCCTGATGACCGTTGAAGTAGTCGCCGTAGTTGCAGAACGCCTCGCCCAGGCCATGACTGTAGTAGAGCATTGACGTCACGCCGTCGAAACGGAAGCCGTCGAAGTGGAACTCCTCCATCCAATACTTGCAGTTGGAGAGCAGGAAGTGCATCACCTCATCCTTGCCGTAGTCGAAGCAGAGCGAATCCCATGCCGGGTGCTCGTGACGCTCGCCGGGATAGAAATACTGGTTAGGGTCGCCGGCGAGATTGCCCAGACCCTCTATCTCGTTCTTCACGGCGTGCGAGTGAACGATGTCCATTATTACGGCGATGCCGTCCTTGTGAGCCTGGTCGATGAGCGCCTTCAGATCCTCGGGTGTGCCGAAGCGCGAAGAAGCTGCGAAGAACGAGCTTACGTGATAGCCGAACGATCCGTAGTACGGATGCTCCTGGATAGCCATAATCTGTATGCAGTTGTAGCCGTCCGCCTTAACGCGCGGCAGCACGTTCTCGCGGAACTCGTTGTATGTGCCCACCTTCTCTGCATCCTGCGCCATGCCTACATGGCATTCGTAGATGAGCAGCGGCGACTTGTTCGGCTTGAACGTCTTCTTCTTCCATTCGTACGGCTCCGGGTTCCACACCTGCGCCGAGAATATCTTTGTCTCATCGTCCTGCACTACGCGTGTAGCCCAAGCCGGGATGCGTTCGCCCATGCCGCCGTCCCAGTAGACGTGCATCTTGAAGAGGTCGCCGTGCTTCATTGCCTTTGTGGGCAGTTTCAACTCCCAGTTGCCAGCCTCGTCGATGCGTTTTGCTTTATATTTTTCGTTTTCTTTCCAATTGTTGAAGTCGCCCACAAGGTAGATTTCCGTTGCGTTCGGTGCCCACTCGCGGAACACCCATCCGCGTGCAACCTTGTGCAAGCCATAATATTTGTGTCCGTTGGCAAAATCTGTCAACTTTGTCTTTCCATTATTGGTCAGTACATTCAATTTCCACAAGGCGTGTTCGTGTCTGCCGCGTATAGCGTCCTCGTAAGGTTGCAGATAGGCGTCGTTCTTCACAAGTCCGATGTGCTTTACAGCCGGTTTCTTCACAGCCTTTGTGCTTTTTGTCTTTGTTGCCATAGTTGAGTGATTTATTGTATTTTAAGATAATCCTTGTTTGTTGTAAGAAGCAGCATAGCCGGTCGGTTGCCGGCGGCGTATGCTTTATTTGTCCACGAAGCGACGCCCGCGCTCGTAGTGTCCGCGTGCCGTCACCTTTCCGTTGCGGTCTTTTTCCACAAAGTTGCCGTCGCGTCGGTCGTCCACATAGCTTCCTTCGAATCTTGTGCCGTCCTTTGTCTCCTCGATGGCAGCGCCGTTGCGCTTTCCGTTGCGGTAGATGCCCTTGTACTTGGCTCCGCCGGCGTAGTGGATAATCACCTGTCCGTCCATCTTGCCGTCCTTGAACGCTCCCTCATATACGTCGCCGTTGCGCTTTGTCAGCTTGCCGTGTCCGTTCTGGCTGTTGCGTTTCCACTGACCTACGTATATGTCGCCGTTCTTCCATGCGAACGTGCCCTGTCCGTCTCTGTCGCCTTCGAGGAAGTGACCCGTATACTTGTCGCCGTTACGATAGCGGAAAATGCCTTCACCGGTGCGTTCGCCCTGCACATAATCGCCTTCGTATACGTCACCGTTCTGGAATCGGTAGATACCCTTGCCGTTCTGTATGTCGTTAAGCCATTCGCCGGTGTACACATCGCCGTCGGCGTATTTGTTTGTGCCCTTGCCCGAGCGCTGGTTGTTGAGCCACATGCCGTCGTATGTGGTGCCGTCGCCCCAAGCGAAGAAGCCCTTGCCCGACTTCTGGTCGTCTTTCCAGTTGCCCTCATAGTAGGCTCCACCAGCGAAGGTATACTTGCCTTTGCCCTGGCGTTTGTCCTGCTGCCAGAATCCGTCGTACTTGTCGCCGTTGTAATAGTACATCACGCCGTGGCCCTGCTGATAGTCGCGGTACCACATACCTACGTACTTGTTGTTGTTTATAAACCAGAACGTGCCGTATCCGTGCTGCTGATCCTGAAACCATTCGCCGTCGTACTTCTCGCCGTCGGAGAAGGTGTATATGCCGTCGCCCTGGCGCTTGCCCTTCACGTAGTCGCCTTCGTAGGTGTCGCCGTTCTCGAAGAGAGCCGAGCCTTTTCCGTGAGGCTTTCCTGCCTGAATCTGCCCTTTATACTGCGCGCCGTCATGCGTGACACAAGAGCCAAGCGTAATCTTTTGGGCGCTCGCAGTCATAGACAGCGACCAAGCAAGAATTGATGCAAATATATATTTCTTCACTTTTTCTGCTTATAATATTAGTAATTAACGCCAAAATTATCAAATAAATATGAGAAAACAAAATGAATTAAGACTTTTTCACCCGAGTTTTCGCTATATTGGAGTAAGTTTGCATTATATAGGAGCGAAAAAGACAACAATTCGGGTGTTATAGGCTCAGCCCAAGCCATGCGCGGCGGACGGCGCAGATATGGACGGCGGTCGGTGCAGATGTGGACGGCGGACGGCGCAGATATGGACGGCGGACGGCGCCGATACCCGTTGCTGAAGGTTTAGACCGTAACAGATGACGAATGATATAAAAACAGTTTGCGATGGGTATAAAAAAAGGTAGCGAAGGCAAAAGCCCCGCTACCCTATAGCTTGATATTCTTCAAAGACGAATCGCTCCAAACTACTTAGAAACCATAGTTGAAGCCGAGCGAAATGAACTCCTTCATCTGCATGTAACCATGCTTGCCGCGCTTTGCTCCGTCGTCGAATCGCGGATAGATAAACACGTTGCTCGATATGTATTTGTTGAAGATGAATGTCACGGTGTTCTCCCACTCCACCAGCACACGCTTGTACGAGGTATAGCCGTAGAGACGCGTCTTCCACGAGATATTGTCGGCAATCTTCCATGCGAGGTCGAACGTCACCTCCGAACCGAAGTCGTACTTCGTGTGCTTGCCTTCCTCAACACCGAAGCGCGACGCCAGCTTGCTATCCTTCACGTACGTAAGGTTATAGGCTATCGGCGCCAGGTGGATAGAACCGGTGAGCCTGTTCTTGAACGCATTCACAGTGTAGTCCATACCGAGAGAGGGGTTAATGTATAGCGGCGAAAGGAAGTCGGAGTAGACCGTGCGGTCGTTGCTCTTCAGGCTGCGCATGAACTGCGTGCTCGCTATGAGCTGCAGCGTATAGTACCAGCGCTTCGTAGCCTGCAGCCCCACCTTGCCGGTGTAGCGTATGAGGTCTTCCGACGAGCGCACGGTGTGCAGCGTGTCGCCCTTCGAGTTCTGCAAGCCGAGTCGCATCTCCAGCTTGTTCTCCCAGCGGAATCGCTGCTTGTTGTTATAGTTGGCTTGCAGCGTGACGGTGCCGAGCATCGAGTAGTTGCTCTCGCCGCCCTTGTACCAGTTGTCCGACACGTAGTTCTGGAACAGCTGCAGCGAGTAGTTGCCCGAGAACTTCCAGAAGTTAGGCTTAGCAACGAAGATATCCACCGGCGCCTCAATGTCAGCGTTCTCGGTCTTCTTCACCACCTTTTGTGCAAGTTCCGTCTCCGGCGTCACACTCTCCTGATACGGATTGATTACGGGACCTACAAGCTCGAGTTGTCTCTCGGTGTTGCGTACGAGGTCGGGGCGATTCATGTATATATTTGCAAGCGTATAGTCCTGCTCGTCGCCGTCGTGCTCCAGTGAGAACATGTCGCCAGCCACTCCGTGATAGAACGTGAGCGGTGCAAACAGACGATAGTAGCGTCCGTCGTTCACGTCGCTCTCTACAGCAGCCGAATCTATCTTAGCCTTACTCACACTGAGCGAGTCCATGTACGATTTCACCAACACAGGCACCGTGTCAACCTTATGCGATCTCGAATTTCGCAAACGCGACTGTGCGTCCATAGGCAATGAAAAAACCGCAGACACTGCAAGCAAGAATATTTTCAAATTCATATATCGGTTTGTTGTTATGTTATTATAAAATAAAAGATGATGCAAAGGTAAGAATAATAATTTAAAAACTTTGTACATTTCGCTTTTTTATACTAACTTTGCACCTTGTATTGTTGGATAATTTAGAATATAATTCTTAACAAATAATATCACCGTGGCTGAAACAAAGTACATTTTTGTGACTGGCGGCGTGGTGTCTTCGCTTGGTAAAGGCATCATTTCGGCGTCCATCGGTAAGCTCTTGCAGGCAAGAGGTTACAACATCACTATCCAAAAATTTGACCCTTACATTAACATCGACCCAGGAACACTCAACCCCTACGAGCACGGAGAATGCTACGTCACCGTTGACGGCATGGAAACCGACCTCGACCTCGGCCACTACGAACGCTTTACTGGCATACAGACCACTAAAGCCAATTCGCTAACTACCGGACGCATCTACAAGGCGGTTATCGACAAGGAGCGTCGTGGCGACTATTTGGGCAAGACAATCCAGGTTGTGCCGCACATCACCGACGAGATAAAACGCAACGTGAAGCTCCTCGGACAGAAGTATCACTACGACTTCGTCATCACCGAGATCGGCGGCACTATCGGCGACATTGAGAGCGCTCCGTTCATGGAAGCAATCAGACAGATGAAATGGGAAATGGGCAAGAATGCCATCAACGTTCATCTTACATACGTGCCCTACCTGAAGGCTGCCGGCGAGCTGAAGACAAAGCCAACGCAGCACTCCGTGAAGGAGCTGCAGAGCGTGGGCATACAGCCCGACATCCTCATCCTGCGCACCGAGAAGCACCTCGAAGAGGGTATTCTGAAGAAGGTGGCAAGCTTCTGCAACGTCGACCTCGACTGCGTGATACAGAGCGAAGACCTGCCAAGCATCTATGAGGTGCCGGTAAACATGCAGAACCAGGGCCTCGACACAGCAATACTACGCAAGATGGACGTACCCGTCGGCGAGACTCCGTCGCTGGGTCCGTGGCGATCGTTCCTCGAGCGTCGCAAGAACGCCACGCAGACCGTCAACATCGGCCTTGTGGGCAAGTACGACCTGCAGGACGCATACAAGTCGATACGCGAGAGCCTCTCTCACGCCGGCACATACAACGACCATAAGGTGAACATCTCGTTCGTCAACTCAGAGTTCCTCACCGAGGAGAACGTAGCCGAAAAGCTCGCTGGTCTCGACGGCGTGATGATATGTCCGGGCTTCGGACAGCGCGGCATCGAGGGCAAGATTGTAGCGGCTCACTACACCCGCACGCACAACATACCTACCTTCGGCATTTGCCTCGGCATGCAGATGATGGTTATCGAGTTTGCGCGCAACGTGCTGGGCTACGCCGACGCCAACAGCCGCGAGATGGACGAGAAGACGCCGCACAACGTTATCGACATCATGGAGGAACAGAAGAACATCACGAACATGGGCGGCACAATGCGTCTCGGTGCATACGAGTGCGTGCTGCGTCAGAACTCGCGTGTGTTCAATATATATAAAAAGGAGCACATACAGGAGCGCCACCGCCACCGCTACGAGTTCAACAACGACTTCCTGAAGGAGTATGAGCGCAGCGGCATGCAGTGCGTGGGACGCAACCCCGAGAGCGACCTCGTGGAGATCGTAGAGATTCCGGGCCTCAAGTGGTACATCGGAACACAGTTCCACCCCGAGTACCAAAGCACCGTGCTCCATCCGCACCCGCTCTTCGTCGACTTCGTGAAGACTGCTATAGAGAACAAGGCTGCGGCAGAGAAGAAATAATATTAATCAAAATAACTATTTAAAAAGTGGACAAAAACAACATCATCGGTGCCGTGCTTATAGCTGCGGTCTTCATCGGATACAGCGTCTACAGCCAGCCCTCGAAAGAGGAGAAAGCGGCTGCTGCACGCCAGGATTCGATAGAGAACGTGGCTCGCAAGAACGCCGAAAATGCTGCGAAACTGGCAGCTCAACAGAAGGTAGCCCAAGCCCAAGCGGCTGCTGAGGCTGACACAACTGCGCTTTTCCATTCCGCACTCAAAGGCAAAGCCACAAACGTGGTGCTGAAGAACAAAAGCGTAGAGCTTACTCTTAACACTAAGGGCGGCGTAGTATCAAAGGCGGTTATAAAGAACTTCACCGACTACAAAGGCAACCAGAACGTGACGCTTTTCGACAGCAATTCGCAGAGCCTCAACTTCGCACTGGCAGCCAAGAACGTGAACATCAACACCTCCGACCTCTACTTCACTCCGTCTAACCAGACCGACTCTACCGTCACCATGACCGCTACAGCCGGCAACGGCAAGGAGCTCGTCATCAACTATGTGCTCGGCAGCGACTATATGCTGCATGCTCAGCTTCAGACCGTAGGCATGGCTGGCGACTTCGCGCCGTCTGTAAGCCAGATGGACGTACAGTGGAAGGATATGTGCCGTCAGCAGGAGCGTGGCTTTACATTCGAGAACCGCTACGCTTCGCTCACCTATCACAAAGTGGATGGTGGTACCGACTATCTGTCGGAGGCTAAGAGCATCACCGACGAGAACATCGAGAAGAAGATTGACTGGGTGGCTTTCAAGAACCAGTTTTTCTCGGCTGTGATGATCGCCAAGAACAACTTCGCCGAGAACTCGCTCATGACAAGCGTTCCGCAGGAGAAGGGCTCTGGCAACCTCAAGCAGTACGAGGCAAAGATGAAGACATTCTTCGACCCGAGCGGAAAGACTCCGTCTGAGTTCGACTTCTACTTCGGTCCGAACGACTTCCGCTTGCTCAAGCGCGTAGAGGCTGAGTCTACATTCGGCAAGGACCTCGAGATGCAGCGCCTCGTCTACCTCGGATGGCCGCTATTCCGCATCATCAACCGCTGGTTTACTATCTATGTCTTCGACTTCCTCACCGGTTTGAACATCAACATGGGTATCGTGCTCATCCTTATCACGATGCTTCTGAAGTTCATCACCTATCCTATGGTGAAGAAGAGCTACATGTCGTCGGCAAAGATGCGTGTGCTGAAGCCGAAACTCGAAGAGGCTACAAAGCACCTCAACAAGCCTGAGGACCAGATGCAGAAACAGCAGGCAATGATGATGGAGTACTCGAAGTACGGCGTCAGTCCGATGGCGGGCTGTCTACCGATGCTCATACAGATGCCTATCTGGATTGCGATGTTCAACTTCGTGCCTAACGCTATCCAGCTGCGTGGCGAGAGCTTCCTCTGGATTAACGACCTCTCTACATACGACCCCATCATCGAGTGGAACACGAACCTCTGGCTCATCGGCGATCACCTCTCGCTCACATGTATCCTTTTCTGCGTGGCTAACATCCTCTACTCGTGGATGACAATGCGCCAGCAGCGCGACCAGATGGTAGGCCAGCAGGCTGAGCAGATGAAGATGATGCAGTGGATGATGTTCCTCATGCCGGTTATGTTCTTCTTCATGTTCAACGACTACTCGGCAGGTCTTAACTTCTACTACTTCATCTCGCTCTTCTTCAGCGCTGCTATCATGTGGATCCTCCGCAAGACTACCAACGACGAGAAGCTCCTCGCTATCCTTGAGGCTAAGTACAAGGAGAACAAGGACAACCCGAAAAAGATGAGCGGTCTCGCTGCACGCCTCCAGGCTATGCAGGAGCAGCAGATGGAGCTGCAGCGCAAGCGCGAAGAACTCGAGCGCAAGCGCAAAGGACTTTAATCTTGAAAGCATTTCAAGTTGAGAATTGAGAGTTGAGAGTTGAAAGTTGAGAGTTATGATATGCAACAATAATAATGTATAGTATCAATTGTTATCATTGGTAATCATAACTCTCAACTTTCAACTCTCAACTCTCAACTTTAATACACCCCTCAACACCTCAACACCTCAACATCTCATAATCTTAACACCTATCACTTATGAACAAAGCTTTATCACTCGCTGTCGCAGCCACACTCAGTTGCGCCAGCCTGAACTCAGAGGCTCAGACTATGATTGGCAAGACTACCGACGTTGCGGCTATCGCCAACGGCGACCGCATGAATGCCGAGACGCTTTGGGCTATGGGACGCATCGGCGGCGCTGCTGCTTCTCCCGACGGCAAGACGGTTGTCTACCAGGTGGGCTACTACAGCGTCAAGCAGAACAAGAGCCACCAGATGCTCTACACCGTAAGCGCAGACGGCAAGAAACAACACTCACTTACCACTACCGCTGCAAGCGAATCCGACGCTACATGGATTGATGGCGGCAAGCGCATCGCGTTCCTCACCGGTGGACAGCTCTGGTCGATGAACGCCGACGGTACCGACCGCCGACAGCTCACCAAGTCGGAAATAGATATCGAGGGCTACATCTTCTCGCCCGACGAGAAGAAGGTGATTCTCATCAAATCGCTCCCCTATCACGAGAGCATCAAGAAGAACCCCGACGACCTGCCTTTGGCTTCGGGTCGTCTCGTCACCGACCTCAACTACCGCCACTGGGACCACTACGTAGAGACCGTTGCTCACCCCTTCGTGGCTGACGTCACTACCGACGGCATCGGCGACGGCACAGACATCATCGAGGGTGAACCGTTCGAGTGTCCGATGGCGCCGTTCGGAGGCGCAGAGCAGCTCGCTTGGAGCCCCGACTCTAAGCATATCGCCTACACATGCCGCAAGAAGACGGGCGTAGACTACGCCACTTCTACCGACTCTGACATATATCTCTACGATGTACAGACCGGCAAGACAAAGAACCTCTGCAAGCCTGCTGGCTACAAGCCGCTCCCCTACAACGCTACAAAGACCAAGAAGGACCAGCGTCTCAACCATCAGGGTGCCGACTATAACATGGGCTACGACACCAACCCGCAGTTCTCGCCCGACGGCAAGTACGTGGCTTGGCAGTCGATGAAGCGCGACGGATACGAGAGCGACCGCAACCGCCTCTGCGTATACAATCTCCTCACCGGCGAGAAGACTTACGTGGCAGAGAAGTTCGACTCTAACGTCGACGCTTTCTGCTGGGCGCCCAACTCGCGCAACCTCTACTTCATAGGCTGCTGGCACGCTTGTGTAAACATGTACCAGACCGACCTCAACGGCGATGTTCGTCAGCTCACCGACGACTGGATGGACTTCGGTTCTCTCCAGATGCTTGGCAACACGGGCAAGATTCTCGCTTCGCGCCACAGCATCTCGCAGGCTGACGAGCTCTACATCGTCACACCGGGCAAGGACCCGAAGAAGACAAAGGTGCAGCAGCTCACCTTCGAGAACAAGGCGTTCTACGACCAGCTCGAGATGGGCAAGGTGCAGGAGCGCTGGGTGAAGACTACAGACGGCAAGCAGATGCAGGTATGGGTAATACTGCCGCCACACTTCGACCCTAACAAGAAGTATCCTACACTACTCTTCTGCGAGGGCGGACCGCAAAGCCCCGTAAGCCAGTTCTGGAGCTACCGCTGGAACTTCCAGATAATGGCGGCTCACGACTATATCGTCATCGCTCCTAACCGCCGCGGGCTGCCGGGCTACGGCTCAGAGTGGAACGAGGCTGTGTCGGGCGACTGGACTGGTCAGTGCATGGACGACTATCTCTCGGCTATCGACGACGCTGCCAACAACCTGCCTTACGTCGACAAGAATCGTCTCGGTTGCGTTGGTGCCAGCTTCGGCGGCTTCTCGGTCTACTACCTCGCAAGCCACCACGACAAGCGCTTCAAGGCATTCATCGCTCACGACGGAGCCTTCAACCTCGAGTCGATGTACACCGACACCGAGGAGGCATGGTTCTCCAACTGGGAGTACGACGACGCTTACTGGAACAAGGATCTCACCGACCGCGCTCGCCGCACCTACGAGAACTCGCCGCATAAGTTCGTCGACAAGTGGGATACGCCTATCCTCTGCATCCACGGCGAAATGGACTACCGCATCAACGCCAACCAGGGCTTCGGCGCATTCAACGCAGCACGTATGCGCGGCATACCCGCCGAGCTTCTCATCTTCCCCGACGAGAACCACTGGGTGCTCAAACCGCAGAACGGCGTGCTCTGGCAGCGCACCTTCTTCGGATGGCTCGACAAGTGGCTGAAATAAATTAATAATTTAAGAAAGTGCAACGAAATTAAAAATTAATAATTAAAAATTAATAACTAAAGAAATGGTTCAAAAAGTAAATCAACTGTTGAACGACAAGGCATGGGCACGTTGGACAGCCCTTGTCCTTATCGCTTCCATGATGTTCTTCGGCTACATGTTCGTCGATGTAATGTCACCAATTCAGGCACTCATGGAGAGCCAAAAGGGATGGGGTCCCGACACCTTCGGTACCTATGCAGCATCCGAGTACATCGTTAACGTTCTCGGCTTCCTCATCATCGCCGGCGTTATCCTCGACAAGATGGGCGTTCGCTTCACCGGCGTGCTCTCTGCTTCGATGATGTTCATCGGCGCCCTCATCAAGTTCATCGGCATCACCGACTGGTTCGCACAGACCGCCCTTGCCGACTGGCTCAACTCTTGGTGGGTGACACTCCCCGCAAGCGCTAAGATGGCTTGCTTCGGCTTCATGCTCTTCGGTTGCGGCTGCGAGATGGCAGGCACAACCGTTTCTAAGGCAATCGCAAAGTGGTTCAAGGGCAAGGAGATGGCTCTCGCTATGGGTCTTGAGATGGCTATCGCACGTGTCGGCGTGTTCGCTATCTTCTCTATCTCGCCAATCATCGCCAACCACTTCGGCACAGTAGTAGCTCCGGTAGCGTTCTGCACCGTGCTCCTCCTCATCGGCCTCATCACCTTCATCGTCTTCACCTTCATGGACAAGGCGCTCGACAAGCAGATGGGCGTCACAGAAGAGGCTGCCGACCCGGAGGAAGAGTTCAAGTTCAGCGACCTCGGCAAGATCTTCTCTTCTCAGGTGTTCTGGATTGTGGCTCTGCTCTGCGTGCTCTACTATTCTGCCATCTTCCCGTTCCAGCGCTATGGTGCCAACATGCTGCAGTGCAACCTCGACGGCATCTCTGCCGAAGCAGCCTCTAACATCTTCCGCTGGTTCCCGATCGGTGCAGCCGTAATCACTCCGTTCCTCGGCAACTTCCTCGACCGCAAGGGTAAGGGTGCAACGATGCTCATGGGCGGTGCATTGCTCCTCATCTGCTGCCACCTCGTCTTCGCTTTCGTATTGCCGGCAACAAAGAGCCCCGTCATCGCCTACTCTACCATCGTATTGCTCGGCATCTCGTTCGCTCTCGTTCCTGCAGCTCTGTGGCCAAGCGTTCCGAAGATCATCGACGAGAAGATTCTCGGCTCTGCTTACTGCCTCATCTTCTGGGTGCAGAACATCGGTCTCTGCTTCGTTCCGAAGCTCATCGGCAACCTCCTCGCTTCTACCAATGCCGACAACCCTGCGGTTATCGCAGCTAAGGCAGCCGGTGCTGAGTTCATCCCTTACGACTACACCGTGCCTTTGCTCGTCTTCGCAAGCTTCGGCGTGCTCGCCCTCCTCTTCGCCATCTATCTGAAGGCACTCGACAAGAAGAGAGGCTTCGGTCTTGAGCAGCCGAACATCAAGCAGTAAACGTGTCAGTTGTAATGGTGATGTGTTGATATGGTGATATATTGGTATATTGATATAGATTGTCTATAAAAACAATGTACGTGAAAATATCTACCATATCTCCCAGCATCGCCACAACCAACTCACTATTAACACAATAAAGGCTGGAAGATATCTTAGTTTTGAGGATATCTTCCAGCCTTTCTTCCAGGTTCAAAGACGAATCTGCCAGCTTATTCTACTTGCAGCAACATTTTTCTGTGATCACCATGTGATAATTTTATCAACAATGTCCTGCTGCTCACTTGCTGTTCTGCGAAGATATATGCGAGTAGTCTCTATACTCTCGTGTCCCATCAAGTCTGCCAACAGAGAAATATCATTGAATCTCTCCAAGAAGTTCTTGGCGTATCTATGACGGAAAGAATGCGGATATACAACTTTTTGATTTAGACCATATCTTACAGCAATGTTCTTCAACTGCTGCGCTATGCCACGTGTTGTTATTCTCTCGCCGAAACGATTGAGAAACAAATAGCCACTATCTCTATTTTTCTTGCTTAACCATACCAATGTTTCCTCACGAAGCTTCTTCGGAATAAACAAGCGTCTTATCTTCCCGCCCTTTGTGTAAATGTCATAATAGCCCACATTTACATGCTCTACCTTCAACTGAACAAGTTCGCTGACTCTTGCACCAGTAGCGGCAAGAAAACGCACTACAAAATACCATTCCATATTGTTCTCCTTCTTTAGCTTATTCTTTAAGAACGTATAATCAGCATTACTGATTACATTCTCCAAGTAAGTGCGCTGCTGAACCTTAACAGATTTCAAGCGCAATTTAGGTTTGCGAACAAACTCCAGAAACTTGTTCAAAGCCTGAATGCGAAGATTCACGGTCTTTGGCTTGAACGTCTCTATTAGATAAGCCTTGTAGAGCAACAACTCTTTCTTTGTCAGTTGCGAGTGTCTTGAATTGAAATCGTTCACAGCATAAACATACGCCGAAACGGTGTTCTTTGCCATGTTCGACTGAACAAGGAATTCTTTAAACTTTTCTACCATGATAAAATGATTTTGTTTTTGAGGACTATTCCCCATTAATATAGCCCAGAAGGAAGTGCGCTTAGTTCCTATTATGAGAAGATGTCCCACCCAATATTCAAAACAGCATAAATATGGGACATCTGAAAATGAGATTAAATAAACTTTTAGAGCAGAAGATAGAATTGGACAATTATTTGGCAAAACAATTACCCAAGTCCATTCTACAGGAGGCAATTCAAGGGAAACTTGTTCCGCAAATAGCGGAAGAAGGTACAGCACATGAGCTACTTGAACAAATAAAAGCTGAGAAGCTGAAACTCGTTAAAGAGGGTAAGTTGAAGAAGTCCGCTTTGGCTACTTCTGTTATCTTCCGTGGTGACGATAACAAGTATTATGAGCAAATAGGGAATACAATCTCTGAAGTAGAGGCTGCTTTTGAGTTTCCTAATTCTTGGCTAATAACCAGATTAAGTACAATTTGCCAACTAACAGACGGCTTAAAAACCACAGGCAAGCAATGCTTGTTAGATGCAAAATACTTGCGTGGTAAAAGTTCCGAAACGATTATAGAACATGGTAAACTTGTATATAAAGGTGACAATATAATGCTTGTGGACGGTGAAAACTCTGGTGAAGTTTTCATCGTACCACAAGATGGCTATATGGGTAGTACTTTCAAGCAACTATGGATTAGTTCCTCTATGTACGAACCTTATGTTTTGGCATTCCTACAGTTCTACAAAGAAACTTTGCGCAATTCTAAGAAAGGTGCAGCAATACCACACCTCAACAAAGAATTGTTTTATGGGCTTATTATAGGTATTCCACCACTACAAGAGCAGAGAAGAATAGTTCAGAAGATAGAACAATCATCGCAGTTGCTTCGATAATATATTCATTTGTTCTATTATACGTTGTTGCTCTTGCAAAGGTGGCAAAGGTATCAATAAATTCGACAAGCTCTTACTATTCAGGGTTTTACCTTTAATTGCATCTTTCGATTCTCCGAGATTTGCGATTAGAGGTAAAACTTTGAACAGGTAATTCCTCATTGCATATTCTTTATCTATAACAGGACGTATTGTTATAATAGCCTCATTGTGAAAAGCATCAATATCCAAAATTGAAGTCTTACCTATACTTAGTTTGAAACTCATAAGAAGGCATCCTTTTTCACTGATTGGAGCGGAGAAAACTTCTTTGACTGCCAAATCTGAAACCTTTTCTTTTGTTGTAGAAATTGAGCCTCCGTCAACCATATCTGATATTGAAACCCAATTATATTTGCCATTTATCCAATATGTCTGTTCACCTCTTGCAGGCGTTTTTCCAATAGTCATTGATGCAATGTTGGAAAATCTGCACCAGCACCAATTGTATGGCAAATCGAATGGAACTTCATCAGTTATATCATTGCATTTTTCACCTATCTGCTCATAATACTTGCTATATTCCTATACGTTTCAACAATTCTATATTGTTCCTGCAATGGTGGTAATGGGATGAAATACTTCTGTAAGCGAACCATAGTCAATGTAGCAACTGTTGTCCCTTGTGATTCTTGTCTGTATTGTCCCTTAAATGAAGGCGATTCTATCACCATTTTTAGATATTCTGCACAAAGTCCATACTTGTTAGCCAAGCACAGTACACTTCCATCTTTGTAATAAAATTTATCGCTTTCTTTGACGATATATACTTTCCCCAAAGTTCCCACAGCAGTAATCATTAGGTCATTTGGCAAAGGAACTCCACTTGAAGAAAAGTCTTCGTACAAAGAGAGGTCTATGTATAGTTCGTTATCAACAAAACCATCATCAGCCAATTTGCCAATTTCTCTCGCTCGATAGAATGGTATTCCCGCTTGTCTCCAGTCCTTTGCATGAACTCTACGAGCAGAGCCTGTATTAAGGATTGTTTCCAAACGTGCCCAAGCCCAACTTTTTGGTATATCAAAAGGTATATCCTCGTCAATACACTCACAAGTTGTGCCTTTCTTCTCCCAATACTTGTTATCGTCACCACCGAAGATGACGGAATCGCTGAGAGCAGACTTCTTTAGTTTGCCCTCTTTGACCAGTTTACGTTTCTCTGCCTTTATCTGTTCAAGCAGTTCTTGTGCTCTGCCTTCTTCTGCCAGTTGCGGAACGAGCTTACCTTGTATTGCCTCTTGTAAGATGCTCTTTTTAAGACAATCCTTTATAGTAGTGTTCAGTTCGTCCAATTTGTTCTGAACATTATTATATTTCTCTATTTGTGGTAATAGTTCTGCTAACTTTGCCACAATTCTTCTTTGTTCTGATAGAGGTGGAAAAGGCAAAAGTAATCCTTTCAAACGATTTGCAGACAGTCCAGGCATAGCAGTTCCAACAGATGCCAAATTGTTGCTTTCTTTCAATAGGTAAATGAAATGA
>PPYE01617539.1_pt1 | contig 20617 bp, 10 predicted proteins | sample 1559881 | NCBI WGS metagenome assembly PPYE01 (sample SAMN08240022, study PRJNA423297) | Human gut metagenome, whole genome shotgun sequencing project.
ATTATGTGTTATTATACTTATATAATGTGCAATGAAAATTATAAGAGAGTAAGATCGACACATAAAAACAAGAGAAAAACAGGAGGAACGATTTATGAGATTAAAAGATAAAGTAGCGATTATTACAGGAGGAAGCCGTGGAATCGGATTTGCGACAGCAGATGCATTTTTAAGAGAGGGTGCGAAAGTTGCTGTTGCGGCGAGCAGTGAAAAAAACGCGGAAGCGGCAGTCGAGAAGTTAAAAGCGATTCATCCGGATGCAGAAGTGGTAGGGATCAGTCCGAACCTCGGAAGTTTTGAAAGTGTGAAAGAAGAATTTGATAAAGTAGAGAAACAGTTCGGACGTATTGATATTTTGGTGAATAATGCGGGGGTTTCCGAGAGCACTCCGTTTACATCTTATACAGAAGCTGATTTTGATCGTGTGATCGATCTGAATGTAAAAGGTGTATTTAACGCAACACGCGCGGTAGTTGACGGAATGATTAAAAATCACAGCGGGGTTGTCCTGAATACGTCTTCAATGGTAAGTATTTCCGGTCAGCCGAGCGGATTTGCTTATCCGGCGTCTAAGTTTGCGGTAAACGGTACGACGATCTCTCTGGCAAGAGAGCTTGGGCCAAAAGGAATCCGTGTCAATGCAGTTGCTCCGGGAATTACGGAAACAGACATGATGAAAGCCGTTCCGAAAAACGTGATCGAGCCGATGATCGCACAGATTCCGCTTCGCAGACTCGGACAGCCGGAAGACATTGCAAATGCATTTGTATTTCTTGCATCTGATGAAGCGTCCTATATTACAGGCGTAGTTCTTAGTGTAGATGGAATGGCGCGCGCGTAAATATGGCGTTGCAATATTGTTTGCAAAATAATTTACCGGGAAGGGATTCCTTTTCATATATTTGAACATGTGCTAATATAATATCTCAGCGGAAGTTGTTCCGTTGAGATATTTTAAATTTCTGGGATGGTGAATATATGGCGCGTCAAAATGAGCGGAAAATGAAATTATATATGGAAGCGGGTCTGGCGGTACTTCTTGTTTTAACGATTGCACTGGCATCAGTATCAGGGCGGCTCTCTTCGCAGGCACATGAGAAGGACAAGAATAAGCAGGAAGCGGCTGTACAAGGAGAAGCGGAAGTTTACGAAAAAAACAAAGGAAATGATCAAGAGAAAAATGAAGTGAAAGACCAAAGGGAAAACAACGCTCAAAATACAGCGGGAAATGCTGAAGAATCACAGGAAACGATCGCTGACGGACAGTATCCGATTATGGGAAACAGCCGCGTAACAGTTGATGAGATGGTAGATTATTTTCAGACGGCAGGAAAACCTTATCCGAAAGAAGCTCTTTCCAAAGGTGGAGCAGAGTCTATAGAAGTGTTTTGCAGGATGTATTATGATGAAGCGGTGGCAGAAGGCGTTCGTCCGGAAGTTGCTTTTGTGCAGACGATGAAAGAAACGGGATTTTTGCAGTATGGCGGAGATGCTTCTGTCGAACAGTTTAATTTTGCGGGATTAGGTACAACAGGCGGGGGTGTGCCCGGGAACTCTTATCCTGATGTGCGGACCGGGATCAGGGCGCAGATTCAACATCTGAAAGCATATGCCACAGCAGACCCTTTGAATGGGAAGTGTGTAGATGATCGGTATGAGTATGTAAAAAAAGGAACGGCTCCATATGTGGAATGGCTGGGGCAGCAGGAAAATCCTGAAGGGCTTGGCTGGGCAACGGGAGATAACTACGGATATGATATCGTCCGAATGATCCACGATATGAAGAAATAGAAATATTGTTAGCTAAAATTGTGTAAAATACACAAAAAATTGAAGGGAAACACTGTTGTTTAGCACGAAAAATTCAGTGGTTTTGTCAAGGGCAATCTCATTGAAAAACAATATGGCGAATAGTATAATTTAAAATAAGGTGTAAAATGGAAAATCGTAGATGGTTTAATACGGTTTTTCTTTTTTGTAATGGCGATAAGCCAAAGTCTGAGTTCGCCGAGAACTTGGCGATCGCTTACAATCCCGGAATATGCCTTTTGGCACTTCGGGGGGATTGACATGAGCCTAAAAATAAACGGAGGGAAAAAGTATGAAAAAAAGAGGAAGGGCTTTAGCGCTTCTGCTTGCCGCGGTTTTAACGGTCAGTAGTGTGCCGGGAACAGTTATGGCGGCAGATGGCGTGAAGCCCCAAGACGGAACAACGAAAGAACAGCCATTCTGGAGTGGAACGGGAGGAAGTACAAGGTTTAGAATTCCGTGTCTTGTATCTCTTGATGACGGCACATTGGTAGCCGGCTGCGATGCCAGATGGAATACGAGTTTAGACGGTGGTGGACTGGATACGATCGTATCCCGTTCGACAGACAAAGGAAAGACATGGCACTATACGTTTGCTAATTACCTTGGTGATAACGGGAACACGCATAATAACAATTCTACAGCGTTTATCGATCCTGCCATGGCAACGGACGGAGAAAAGGTGTACATGATTGCAGACCTTTTTCCGGCAGGATATGCGCTGAATGGCGCGAGTCATGCACCGGTCGCAGGTAAAAGTCATGATGAGAACGGAAATATTCTTCTGGCAGACGCAAGGAAATGGCAGAATTGTTGGGTAAATGATCGTCAGAATGAAGCTAACTATACATATCATTTGGAAAAGAATGATAAGAAAGAATCTGATTCTGCATATGTGATTAAAGATGCGAATGACGCAATCGTAGAAGGTTATACAGTTGACGCTTATTTTAATATTAAAGGGAAAGATGTAGATGCGAATCTGTTTGAAGCTGATTCGCCGTTTCAGGTATGGCCGACAGATTATTTGTACCTGACAACATCGGAAGATGCAGGAGCAACGTGGTCTGTACCTACGATTGTCAATATGAGAAAAGATCATGAGCAGTCTCTTTTAGTAGGACCGGGACGAGGTATGGTTACTTCTAAAGGCAGGATCTTATTTACGGCATATGAATTTACAGGTTCAGATAAAAATAGCGTGGCTATTTATTCGGATGATGGCGGTAAGACGTGGGAAAGAGGAAAGTCTGTATCTGGATGGAGTTCAGAAGCAGTTGTAACTGAGGCAGATGGAAAATTGTATATGTTTACTCGCCATGGCGGATATTATACATCGGATGATTTTGGAGAAACATGGTCAACGCAAAAAAATATGGGGATTAGTTACTGGCTGAATTGTCAGTTGACAGCAATTACATATCCGAAGAAAATTGATGGTAAAACAGCAATCTTGTTTGCAACTCCATCGTCTTCATCGGGACGTGCGGCGGGAAAGATTTTCGTAGGCTTAGTGCAGGATGACGGAACACTTGACTGGAAATATAACTACAGCATTAACGGATCTGCATATTACGCATACTCTTGTCTGACAATTCTTCCTGACGGAACGATCGGTCTTCTTTATGAGAGTGACGGAACTGTGATTACGTATGAAGATTTTGATATTGAAGACGTTGCAAAAGGCGCAGCAATCGGAAATATCTGGTGCACAGACGAAAACGGTACTGTGGCAGATGTTACAATGACATCTGATATATCGAAAAAACTGACAGTAAACGGCTTAAAAGATGGCGCAAAAGTGGAAGTTTCTTCTGACAATGAAAACGCAGTAACAGCAGCATATGCTGACGGCGAAGTGACATTGACATCTAAAACAGTAACAGGAATGGAAAAAGCGACTGTAACAGTTGAGTCTGAAGGTGAAAAGACGACAGTCGATGTAATCGTAACAGATGAAAAAGATTATGAGATCGTAGATCTTCGTGTAGGAGATACGAAAACATATACAGACAAGACAGGAAATTACAGTGACAGCACATTAGACGGTCTTGATAAAAATATTGCAGATGTGACATTGGTAGGAGAGGATGCACAGGCAGTTGAGAAACAGGTAAAAGCACAGCTTGCAACTGCACAGGCGAATTTTAATGGAGAGAAAGTCTCCTTGGATAACTGCATGTTTACATTTGAGAGTGTGGCAAATAAAGAAAATACATATAAAATTTCCGCACAGGCTGGAGATAAGAAAGTATATGTGAACCATAAAAAAGCACCGTCACAGTGTGTAAGCACAGAGACAGAGACAGAAATTTTATTAGAGTCACATGAGGATGGAACGGTATCTTTAAAAGATATGACAGAAGGAACAGGCGGTGCATATCTTTATTTCTGGAAGGGCGATACTTCTAAGCTGCACTTTGACAGATACAGCAGTGATGTGGCACAGTGTCACATGGAATTATGGAAAGCGGCGCCAGGTGCAAAAAATGATCTGGGAATGCCGGGGTATGAGAAAGTGACAGATATTTCTCAACTTACAAGCGGTACGAAATATTTAATTACGGCAAAGGCGGATGATGGAACTTATTATGCGGTAAATCCATCTGCTGCAAGCAGTAATTTTAATCATGTTGCAAAAGTAGTTGAAGAAAATATCCCGATAAAAGAAGAGGCTTCGGTAGCGCTTGGAACTAATGCACAGTTTGATAATGGCGGTGAGAAGAAGATCAGTAAATGCCTGTTTACGTTTGATAAACAGGAGGGAACAGAAAACCAGTATAAGATCACAGCAGTAACAGAGGATGGGAAAAAGGTTTATCTCGGACCAAAATCATCATCAGGAGCTAACAGACCACTTGTCGAGACAGAGGCGGTTATTACGGTTGCTAAAAATGGAGAAGCATTTACGTTACAGCAGGCAGAAGACGCTTCAAACAGCAAATATTTGTATTTTTGGAAAGATGATGCAAGTAAATTCCATTTCGATAGAAATGGTTCTGTAGATAGTAAAGGCAAATGTGATTTTGAACTTTATCGAAAAGATGACAATGTAGTTGATAGTGAGATCCCAGGATATACAAAAATCAGTGAACTCTCAGAAATTGAGAACGGTGGTCAATACTTGATCGCTATGAAGGCAACTGTAGAAGGCAATAATTACTATTTGTTGAATCCGGCAACGGGAAATGAAAAATATAGCTATGTTGCGAAGGTAACAGGCAAAATGTATGAAGATGAGACAATCGGTGCTAAGACAGATATCACAATTACCGGAAAAGCAGAAGGCAAAACATCTGTGAAGATCGGTAACAAGACATACTTCATCTTCGTGAAAAATGATGTGGAAGAAGTAACAATCAAGATCGGCGAGACATATAACGTACCGGGCAAGATTTTAAATGAATCCGAAGTGACAAAAGACGGTATCGTAAGTTTGGAAAAACGTGAGAACATGCCGCCTTACAAAGCAATTTCAGAAATCACAGAAGGAACATATTTATTCGGAAATAATAGTCATATCATGCTGAATACGGTAAGTACAGCAGCAGGTTCTGAAAAAGGTCTTGGAATGAAAGCGGTCAACTTTAATAATGATGAGACTGCGAAAGACTTTATGTGGACGCTTACCAAATCAGGCGAAGGCTATACGATGAAAGATGCCGCGTCAGGCAAATACATTAATATTTCTGGAAATAATGTGGAACTGAAGGATGCAGAGCAGGTATTGACGATCAGAGCAAGAGCAAACGGAGGATTCTCTGTTTCGGCAAATAATTATTATCTGAACAACTGGGCAGGAAATAATAATAAAGTTGCAGCTTATCCGAGTGATGATAACGGATGGAGCTTCTACAAAGCATCTGCCGGAAACGTAGTAACAGGTGTGAAAGAAGGAACAGTAACTGTAGCGGCATCAGAAGGAATAAACTATAAGATCACGGTGGTAAAAGACGTTCCTGAAGTAAAAGAGTACACAGTAACGGCAACAGTAAATGATGAAGCGATGGGTACGGCAAAGCTTAGCCCGGAAGTTGATAAGTACAAAGAAGGAACAGAAGTAACGGCAACTGCGAAAGTAAAAGACGAAAGCAAATATGAGTTCGTAAACTGGACAGTAGGCGATGAAGAAGTTTCTAAGAAGGCAGAGTACAAGTTTACAGTTGACAAAGACATGGAGCTTAAAGCGAACTTCAAAGCAAAAGAAGAGCCGCAGCCGCCTGTAGAAAAGACATACACAGTAACGGCAACAGTAAACGATGAAGCGATGGGTACGGCAAAGCTTAGTCCGGAAGCTGATAAGTACAAAGAAGGAACAGAAGTAACGGCAACTGCGAAAGTAAAAGACGAAAGCAAGTATGAGTTCGTAAACTGGACAGTAGGCAATGAAGAAGTTTCTAAGAAAGCAGAGTACAAGTTTACAGTTGACAAAGACATGGAGCTTAAGGCGAACTTCAAAGCAAAAGATCCTGTAGAAGAAACATTTACAGTAAAAGTAAAAGCAAATGACGACAAGATGGGAACTGTAGCGGTCGATCCGGTGAAAGAAAACTATGCAAAAGGCGATACAGTAATCGTGATCGCAGAAGCAAAAGAAGGATATGAGTTTGTAAACTGGACATCGGAAGGTAAAGTATTCTCCGATTCTGCAGCGTACGAGTTTGCTGTAGAAAAGGATATGGAACTGACAGCGAACTTCAAAGCGAAAGAAGAGCCGAAACCGCCGGTAACAGAAGATACATTCAAGCTGAACGTAACTGTAAACGACGACAAGATGGGAACAGTAAAACTTGATCCTGCAAAAGAAAGCTATAAAGCAGGAGATGTCGTAACGGCAACTGCAACGGCAAAAGACGGATACAAGTTCGTGAACTGGACAGTAGACGGTAAGGAAGTTTCCGATAAAGCAGAGTATGCATTTAAAGTGGACAGAGATGTAACATTGAAAGCAAACTTTGAAAAAGTAGCGGCAGATCCGAAACCTGAAACTCCAAAACCGGAGGATCCGAAAGATGAGGATAAAGCAATTCAGACAGGAGACAACGGCGTATCGCCGATCATTCCGCTTGCAGGATTAGCAATAGCGGCAGGAGCGGCAGTTACAGTTCTTCGGAAAAAAGAAGACTGATCAGAACAAAGGGAAAGAATGTTTTGATCTGAAAATAAAAACTAAAACAGAGGCGTCGCATTAAGCGGCGTCTTTGTTTGAATAGCGTAAAAGGTATTGGTTTCGTTTTGATTTCAATACCTTTTTGTTATGTAAAAAAACTCTTTTCTTGTAATGATAAAAGAAAATAGACCGGGAGTTGTTAAAATTAGACAGGAAAACAAGGCGGAGGATGGATGATTTCATATGAAATTCAGTAGTTTTGTCAAGGTCGTTTTCGTTGAAAAAGAATATTGCCGATAGTATAATTAATATAAATGCGAAAAATGGGAAATTGAACATGATTCATATGATTTTTCGTTTGAAAATTTACGGAGGGAAAGGTTATGAAAAAAAGAGGAAGAGCTTTAGCGCTTCTGCTTGCCACGGTTCTGACAGTAAGCAGCGTACCGGGAACGGTTCTGGCGGCAGAGGGCATAAGACCCCAGGATGGAACGACGAAAGAACAGCCGTTCTTAAGCGGAACAGGCGGAAGCTCGCAGTTTAGAATTCCGTGTCTTGTGTCTCTTGATGACGGCACAATAGTGGCAGGGTGTGACGCCAGATGGAATACGAGCGGAGACGGCGGTGGTCTGGATACGATCGTGTCCCGGTCAACAGACAAAGGAAAAACATGGCATTATACTTTTGCAAATTATCTCGGAGATAACGGGAATGCATGGAATAACTATTCGACAGCATTTATTGATCCTGCAATGGCGACAGACGGAAAAAGAGTATATATGATCGCAGATCTTTATCCGGCCGGATATGCGCTGAATAGTGCAAAATATCCGCCGGTTCCGGGAAAGAGTCACGATAAGGACGGAAACATTCTTCTGGCAGATGCGAGCTCATGGGAAAACTGCTGGGTAGATGCGCGTAAAGACGGAAATAACTATACATACCATCTGGAAAAGAACGATAAGAAAAAGTCGGATTCCGCATATGTGATCAAAGATGCTGACGGCAAGGCAGTGGATGGTTATACAGTTGACGCCTACTTTAATATTAAAGGAAACGGCGTAGATACGAACTTATTTGAGGCGGAATCTCCGTTTCAGGTATGGCCGACAGATTATCTGTATCTGACAACTTCGGAAGATGGTGGCGCAACATGGTCAGTTCCGACAATCGTGAATGCAAGGAGAGAGACAGAACAGTCTTTGCTGGTAGGTCCGGGACGCGGTATGGTTACCTCAACAGGGCGCATTATCTTCACTGCATATGAATACACAAACGGAGATAAAAACAGTGTTGCGATCTACTCTGACGATGAAGGAAAGACATGGACAAGGGGTCGGTCTGTGTCAAGCCAGAGTTCGGAGGCGGTTGTGACAGAGGCAAACGGAAAACTGTATATGTTTACTCGTCATGGCGGTTATTATACATCTGAAGATTTCGGGGAGACATGGTCTCCGAAGCAGGAAATGGGAATCAATTACCGTCTGTACTGCCAGTTGACGGCAATTACATATCCGAAGAAGATCGACGGAAAGACCGCAATCTTGTTTGCGGCGCCGTCATCGGTATCAGACCGCTCTGCAGGAAAGATTTTCGTAGGATTAGTGCAGGACGACGGAAAACTGAACTGGAAATACAACTACAGTGTAAACGGTTCTGACCCGTATGGATATTCATGTCTGACAGTTTTGCCTGACGGAACGGTAGGACTTCTCTATGAGGGATCGGGAATCGTTTATGAGGATTTTGACATAGCAGATATCGCCAAGGGAGCGGCGATCGGAAACATCTGGTGTACAGATGAGAACGGTCCTGTGGCGGAAGTTACAATGACATCGAACGGTTCAAAAGAACTGACGGTGAACGGACTGAAAAACGGCGCTGAAGTGGAAATTTCCACGGATAATGACAAGGCGGTCACTGCGGCTTATGCAAACGGGAAAGTGACGCTGACATCCAAAGCGGTAACGGGAATGGAACGCGCCGACGTAACAGTGGAGTCGGCAGGTGAAAAGACGACAGTCAGCGTAATTGTAACAGATTCGGAGAATTATGAGATCGTAGATCTTCGTGTGGGAGATACGAAAACTTATACAGATAAGACAGGAAATTACAGCGGCGGCGCTTTAGAAGGGCTTGATACGGACATCGCGGAAGTGACAGTGACAGGAGAAGATGCGCAGGCGGTTGAGAAACGGGCAAAAGCGCAGCTTGCGACAAGCGAAGGACATTTTGACGGAACAGAGAAATCTCTGGATGACTGTCTGTTTACGTTTGCGGCTGCAGACGGACAGGGCAATACATATACAATGTCCGCAAAAGACGGAGATAAAACAGTATATGTGAACTACAGAAGCGCGGCTTCGGCTGGTACGGTATGCGCGGAAACAACGGCGAATATTAAGTTAGAAGAAAGAACCGACGATCAGACATTTGAATTATTCGATCAGACGCCGGGTAATCATGGAAACCGGCTGTATTTCTATAAGGATAACGAGGGTAAACTTCATTTCGACAGAAATACAGGCGATCATGCGAACTGTCGTATGGAATTGTACAAAAAAGCTGCGAACGGCAGTGCGGAGTCGGCAATTCCGGGATATGAGAAAGTGACAGGGCTGGCGCAGATCACAGACGGCGGAAAATATTTGATCGCGGCGAAAGCGGCTTCGGGAGCTTATTATGTTGTGAATCCGTCTTCTGCCGGAGAGAAATATAAACATGTGGCAAAAGTTGTTGAAGAAAATGTACCTGTGGAAGAAGAATTGGCTGTAGCCCTCGGAACGACGAAAGATTATAACGACGGCGGCGAGAAAAAGATCAGCAAATGCCTCTTTACATTTACAAAACAAGGCGATGACGGTACATTTAAGATTTCCGCAGTGACAGACGATGGAAAAACGGTTTACCTCGGACCGAAATCATCTTCATCTGCGCAGAAACCTACGGTAGCGACAGAGGCAGTGATCACTGTTGCCAAAAGCGGAGACGGTTTCTCGTTAGAGCAGAAAGAGGGAACACAGGCAAGCGGATATTTGTATTTCTGGAAAGATAATGAGTCTAAGCTTCATTTTGACAGAAACAGCAGCGTAGACGGAAATGGTAAATGTAACTTTGAACTTTATAAAAAATCCGATGCAAAGAGTGAGAGCAAAATTGCAGGATATGAGAAGCTGACAGAGGTATCGGAAATTCAGGACGGCGGTCAGTATTTGATCGCAATGCAGGCGACAGTTGCGGGAAACAGTTATTACCTGTTAAACCCATCGCTTGGAAGCAATGTACATAATTATGTTGCGAAAGTGACAGATCATATGTACAAAGACGAGACGATCGGAGCGAAGACGGATATTGCGATCACCGGAAAAGCAGAAGGTAAGACGTCTGTAAAGATCGGGGAAAAGACGTACTTTATCTTTGTAAAGAATGATGTAGAAGAAGTGACGCTTAAGATCGGAGAGACGTTTAATTTACCGGGCAAGCTTTTGAATGAATCCGAAGTGACAAAAGACGGTATCGTAACGGTGGAAAAACGTGAGGATATGCCGCCTTATAAAGCGATTTCGGAAATTGCGGAAGGAACGTATCTGTTTGGAAGCAGGAGTCATATTATGCTGAACACAGTAAGTACGGCAGAAGGAACGCAGAAAGGTCTTGGCATGAAAGCGGTCAATTTCAACAACGATGAGACAGCGAAAGACTTTATGTGGACGATTGCAAAATCAGGCGAAGGATATACGATGAAAGACGCTGCGTCCGGAAAATATATTAACATTTCAGGAAATGACGTAGAATTGAAAGATACGGCGCAGGTATTAACGATTGGAGCAAGTAAAAACGGCGGATTTGCCGTTTCGGCAGGCGGATATTATCTGAATAACTGGGCAGGCGGCAACAATAAAGCTGCAGCTTACCAAAGTGATGATAATTCGTGGTATTTCTATAAAGCATCTTCGGGAAATGTAGCGGCAGGTGCGAAAGAAGGAACGGTTACTGCGGTAACGTCAGAAGGAACAAACTACAAGATTACCGTTGTAAAAGAAGCTCCGGAACCTCCTGTAGAAAAGACGTATACAGTAACGGCGGCGGTAAACAATGAAACAATGGGTACGGCTTCATTAGATAAAGAAGGACCGGAGTACAAAGAAGGAACAGAGTTGACTGCAACTGCGAAAGTAAAAGACGAAGGCAAATATGAGTTTGTAAACTGGACATCAGGAGATGAAGTAGTATCGAAAGATGCAGAGTATACGTTTACAGTTAATAAAGACATGCAGCTTACGGCGAACTTCCAAGCAAAAGAAGATCCGGAAGAGCCGCAGCCGCCGAAACCGCCGGTAACAGAAGATACATTCAAATTGAACGTAACTGTAAACGACGACAAGATGGGAACAGTAAAACTTGATCCGGCAAAAGTCAGCTATGAAGCAGGAGAAACTGTAAAAGCCATAGCGACAGCGAAAGAAGGATACAAGTTCTTGAACTGGACAGTAGATGGTAAAGTAGTTTCTGATAAAGCAGAGTACACGTTTATAGTAGACAGAACAGTGACACTGAAAGCAAACTTTGCAAAAGTGTCAGAAGATCCGAAAGATAAGGATAAAGCGGTTCAGACAGGTGACAATTCCGTATCACCGATCATTCCGCTGGCAGGATTAGCATTGGCGGCAGGAGCGGCAGTTACAGTTCTTCGGAAAAAAGAAGACTAAAAAATAAACAATTATAACAATGAGATGGCGCTGATCGATTTCACAGATCAGCGCCACTGTTTTATATTATCATCTTATATTTCTGCTTGAACAATACGTCCAAAATTCATCTCATCTTTAAAAAGATCATACACATATTCGGAACTTCCCATATATAAACCTGTTTCTTTATCTTGAAGTTTTTCAAAAACTTTTGAATTATAAAATTTATTTATAGCTTCATCATATTCTATCCCTTGATCTGAAGAAAACATATCAACAATATCCTGAATTATATATTCAACCAACTGCTCCTGCTTACTCATATTAATTTCCTGCCTTTCGCAAAAGTTTTATACTTTTTTCTGCCTGCTCTTTTATATCCGTCAAATAAAAACCTCTTCCAAAATCTTTATATGGTCTGCACATCGCCAAATTTATGCTGTCAATTACAATATTGCTTTCGGGATATAATCTCATAACACGCCTCCGTTTTTTCGACACAACATCCCCAAATCTTCTATTATTGTTGCAAAGTCTAAGGTATGCCCAATTTCATAATTCTCTTTTATAAACGCAATACCTTTAAATTGAAAAAGATAACGAAATGCTTCTTATGAAAATAGGTTAAAGTCTTAAGATTCTCTAAAAATCTTGACAAATACGGCGCTTATGTCTATAGTATGTGGTAGTTATTTTAAGGTAAAGGTATTGATGAAGAGGAGTACATTATTCCAACCGCCAGAGAGAACTGCCCGGAGAATTTAAGGAAGCTTTGCAGGAGATTGAGCAAAAGATGAAGAAGATCCGGCTGAAAGGCAGTTTCGGAAAAAGGATGATGGAAGGTAGCTTCTGAACCGGATGATTGAAGGATTGAAGTAGGTTATCCCGGAGTAGTTCCCGTTATAGAATGTGAGAGATATATGTGTGACAGCATATATGAAATAAGGTGGTACCGCGGAGAATTCGCCCTTTACAGATGTAAAGGGCGTTTTTTGTATAGGCGACGAGCCAAAGTCCGGGCTTGCCCGAGACCTTGGCGACCGCTTACAATCCCGGAATGTGCCGTTTGGCACTTCCGGTGATTGTTGCCAAGCATGCGATAAAACAGTCCGGTGGACTGTTTTGAGTATCGGCGGCTGGTCAAAGTCGGGTTTGTCCGAAATTTTGGCGCGTGCAAAGTGCCAAGCCCCTCACTTATGAGGGGCGGAGAGTTGAAGTGGGCTTGCTCACTTTGTTCAATAAAATGAGGGAAAGCAAAGAAAGGAAAAAAGAATGAGCAAAGAACTGGCAAAGACATATGATCCGAAAGCGATCGAAGAAAAATTATATGAGAAGTGGTGTGAAAACAAATATTTTCACGCTGAGGTTGACAGGAGCAGAAAACCGTTTACAACGGTGATGCCGCCTCCGAACATTACCGGAAAACTTCATATGGGTCATGCGCTTGACAACACATTGCAGGATATCCTGATCCGTTATAAGAGAATGGAAGGCTACAATGCGTTATGGATTCCGGGAACGGACCATGCGGCTATCTCTACAGAAGTAAAAGTTACGAATCAGCTCAAAGAAGAAGGTATTGATAAGAAAGAACTTGGACGGGAAGGATTCCTTGAGCGTACATGGCAGTGGAAAGAAGAGTATGCCGGAACAATCGAGAATCAGCTTAAGAAGCTCGGTATTTCCTGCGACTGGGACAGAGAGCGTTTTACGATGGATGAGGGATGCTCGAAAGCGGTTGAAGAAGTATTTATCAAATTATATGAAAAAGGATATATTTACAAAGGATCAAGGATCATCAACTGGTGTCCGAAATGTAAGACATCTCTTTCAGATGCAGAGGTAGAGCATGAAGAGCAGGAAGGACATTTCTGGCATATCAAATATCCGATCGTAGGAACAGACCGTTTCCTTGAGATCGCGACAACGCGTCCGGAGACGCTTCTTGGAGATACGGCGATCGCGGTACATCCTGATGACGAGAGATATCAGGATATTATCGGCAAAAACGTGATCCTTCCGCTTGTAAACAGAGAGATCCCGATCGTGGCGGATTACTATGTAGACAAAGAGTTCGGAACAGGAGCGGTAAAGATCACTCCGGCACATGACCCGAATGACTTTGAAGTAGGAAAACGTCATGATCTGGAAGAGATCAATGTAATGAACGATGACGCTACGATCAATGAAAAGGGCGGAAAATACGCAGGTATGGAACGCTATGAGGCGAGAAAGGCAATCGTAAAAGATCTTGAAGAGCAGGGATATCTCGTGAAAGTTGTTCCGCATACACATGCAGTCGGAACACACGACCGATGCGGTACGACAGTTGAGCCGCTCATCAAACAGCAGTGGTTCGTGAAGATGGAAGAGCTTGCAAAACCGGCGATCGAGGCGCTCAAAAGCGGAGAATTAAAATTTGTGCCTGAACGTTTCGATAAGATTTATCTTCACTGGCTTGAAAATATCAAAGACTGGTGTATTTCCAGACAGATCTGGTGGGGACACAGAATTCCGGCATATTACTGTGACGAATGCGGAGAATTTGTCGTAGACAGACACGCTCCGGAGAAATGCCCGCATTGCGGATGCACGCATTTTACACAGGATGAAGATACGCTTGATACATGGTTTTCATCAGCGCTCTGGCCGTTCTCTACACTCGGCTGGCCTGATAAGACGGAAGATCTTGATTACTTCTATCCGACAGACGTGCTTGTGACAGGATACGACATCATTTTTTTCTGGGTGATCCGTATGGTATTCTCAGGATATGAGCATACAGGAAAATCTCCGTTCCACACAGTACTGATCCACGGACTTGTAAGAGATTCACAAGGCCGAAAGATGAGTAAGTCTTTAGGAAACGGAATCGATCCGCTGGAGATCATCGACAAGTACGGCGCGGACGCACTTCGTCTGACTCTTGTTACCGGAAATGCACCGGGAAATGACATGCGTTTCTATAATGAGAGAGTTGAGGCAAGCCGTAACTTTGCCAATAAAGTATGGAACGCATCCCGTTTCATTATGATGAATATGGATGAAAATATTATTGACGAACCGTCTCATGATCTGTTTACTCCGGCAGACAGATGGATCTTATCGGCTGCGAATACGCTTGCAAAAGACGTGACGGACAATATGGACAAATTTGAGCTTGGTATTGCGGTTCAGAAAGTATATGACTTTATATGGGATGAGTTCTGCGACTGGTATGTAGAGATGGCAAAATTCCGTATTTACCACAAAGAGGAAGCTCCGGAGGCCGCAAACTGCGCTCTCTGGGTATTGAAAACTGTGTTGGCTCAGGGATTGAAACTGCTTCACCCGTTTATGCCGTTTATAACAGAAGAGATTTACGGGGCGCTCGTTCCGGAGGAAGAGTCGCTTATGATGTCCGAGTGGCCGAAATACAAAGAAGAGTGGAATTTTGCGCAGGATGAGTTTGTCATGGAACGCGTGAAAGCGGTGACAAGAGGCATCCGAAACATCCGTGCGGAGATGGACGTTCCGAACAACCGTAAAACAAACGTATTCATCGTCAGCGAAAAAGAAGAACTGACAAAAGCGATTGAAGGATTTAAACAGTCGGTAATGCCGCTTATGTTGGCGTCCGACATCATCGTGCAGAGCACAAAAGAGGGAATAGAGGACAATGCGGTATCCATCGTAGTTCCTGATGCGGTCGTATATCTGCCGCTTGAGGATCTTGTGGATTTCGAGCAGGAAAAAGAGAGACTTACAAAGGAAGAAGAGAGACTGAACAAAGAGATCAAACGTGCGAAAGGAATGCTTGCAAACGAGAAGTTCGTAAGCAAAGCTCCGGAGGCAAAAGTTCAGGAAGAGAGGGACAAACTCGAGAAATACGAGCAGATGCTCGCACAAGTAAAGGAGAGAATGGTAGGTCTTGGCTAATATAAAAGGTTTTTTTACAAAAGTCAGAAATCTGAAAAAAGAAGATATTAAGGAACACTTTAAAAAGAGGAAAGAACGCAGGCAGATGATCTTGGAAAAACGGCGCAATGGAAAGTTCGCCAAGAAGATGCAGCCGGTTTATAAGTGGATGAACCGGCTGTCTGTTCCGCTTCAGTTTCTGCTTGCATGTATCATTAACTTTTTCATCGAAGTCATCTCAAGACTTTCGTTTGGAGAGGCGTGGGCGTATCTTACAAAAACGCCGCTTGTGTTTTTGTATAATTCATGCATGATATTCGTTACATTTACGATCGTTTATCTGGTGCGAAGGCGTGTGTTTACAAGAATATTGCTCAGCGTGTTCTGGCTGTTTTTGGGAATCTGCAACGGATATCTGCTGACGAAGCGTGTAACCCCCTTTAATGCACAAGATTTGAAAGTCCTTTCAGACGCATTGGAGTTGACGGGAAATTATTTTAACACGTTTGAGCTTATTATGATCATTATCGGTGTGACCGCTTTGATCGTATGGGTCGTTTCGATGTGGAAACGGGGCGGACAGTACACAGGAAAGATGCACCGCTGGATCGCGCTTGGCGGAGTTGTCGCTTCCTTTGTCGGCTGTATGGCGCTGACAAATCTGGCGATTGACAAACGTGTCATTTCTAATTACTTCGGAAACATTGCGTTTGCATATGAAGATTATGGATTTCCGTATTGCTTCTCGGCAAGTTTGTTTAATACAGGGATCAACGAGCCGACAGGATATGGCAAAGAGACGATGGAGAAGATCAACGAAGAAGAAAAACTGACGAAAAGTTCGACGGGAAGATCGGAAGAACAGCGTCCGAATATTATTTTCGTACAGCTTGAGTCGTTTTTCGATCCGACAGAGGTAGAGTGGCTTCGCTTCTCCGAAGATCCGATCCCGAATTTGAGAAAAATGTTCAGCGAATATTCAAGCGGATACTTTAAAGTGCCGTCAGTCGGCGCGGGAACGGCAAACACAGAATTTGAAGTTCTCACAGGAATGAGTATGCGTTTCTTCGGACCGGGAGAATACCCATATAAAACATATGCAAAGACTCGTACGTTAGAGAGCGCGGCGTCTGCCCTTAAAGGGCTTGGATACGGCGCCGAAGCTCTTCATAATAACGGAGGAAATTTCTACAGCCGCGCCCAGGTATTTAACAACATGGGATTTGATCATTACACAAGTAAGGAGTTTATGAATATACTCCAGACAACGCCGAAAGGATGGGCGACAGACGATATTCTCGTTCCGAATATTATGGAGTCTATGGATACGACCGAAGGGCAGGACTTTGTGTTTACAGTCAGCGTAGAAGGTCACGGAGAGTATCCGACAGAAAAAGTGTTGGAAGATCCGGAGATCGTTGTAAGCGGCGTGGAAGATGAAGGCGAAAGAAATGCATGGGAATATTATGTAAATCTTGTCCATGCAATGGATGAATTTGCCGGAGATCTCGTACGCGCCGTGGAGGAAAGAAACGAGCCGACTGTACTTGTGTTCTACGGCGATCATCTTCCGACGATGAATCTGGAAGCAAAAGACCTAAAGAGCAGATATCTGTACAATACAAATTATGTTATATGGGATAACATCGGGTTAGAGAAAAAGGACGGAAACGTAGCGGCATATCAGGTGATGGCAGATGTGTTTGAAAGACTGGATATCCATGCCGGAACAGTATTCAACTATCATCAGCAGCGCCGCCATACGAAAAATTATCTGGCAGACCTGGAACTGCTGCAGTACGATATCATGTACGGCGATCAGTACGTTTACGCAGAAGAAGGCTCTCCGATGAAAGAAGGCCATATGTATATGGGCGTAAAAGACGCCGTGATCTCACAGGTGACAGAACAATATAATAAAACATACAGTATTTACGGAGAGAATTTTACGAAACAAAGTAAAGTATTTATTAACGGGGAAAAGCAAAAGACGACGTTTTTAAATAACACCCGTCTGGATCTGAAAGAGTCAAAACTTTCCGACGGAGACACGATCATGGTAGCGCAGGTCGGATCGAGCAATACGACGTTTCGGACGACGAAGACGTATAAGTATAACGCCGGAACGCTGACCGAGATGCCGCCGGAAAAAGATGCGCCGGAAAACGGCAGACAGGCGTTTGTCGTTGAGAAGGAAGAAAAAGAAAAATGACATACAGTGAAGCAGTAGACTATATACTGGACATTCCCAAATTTACAAAAAAAAATGATGCGGCACACACGAAAGCTTTTCTGAAAACGCTCGGAGATCCTCAGCGGAAAATGAGGATCATCCATGTGGCGGGAACAAACGGAAAAGGTTCTGTGTGCGCGTATCTGGACGGAATGCTCCGTTCGGAACAGAAACGAACGGGGCTTTTTACGTCTCCCCATCTTGTAAAGATCAACGAGAGGATCGTTATAGACGGACAGATGATTTCGGATGAAAGATTTCTCGAAGTATTTGAAGAAACGATGCAGGCAGTGGACAAGATGAAAGAAGCAGGGCTTTCTCATCCTACTTTTTTCGAGTTCCTTTTCGGTATGGCGGTGCTTGCATTTGCAGAAAGCGGCGTGGAATATGCCGTTCTTGAGACAGGACTGGGGGGAAGGCTTGACGCGACGAACGCCGTGGAATCTCCGGCGGCATCAGTGATCACTTCGATCGGTTTTGATCATGAACAGTATCTCGGAGATACGTTGGAGAAGATCGCATCTGAAAAAGCGGGCATTATCAAGCCTCATGTTCCCGTATATTATGCGCAGACGACGGGAGAAAGCGATTCGGTAATTGAAAAAGAAGCAAAAAAGCGCGGAAGTTTCTGTAAAAAAATAGGGAAAGATGCGTACGAAATTCTTGGAATCGAAGACAAACATATTGCATTTTCATGTTTGAATGATTATTATGGAACTACCACGTGGAAATTGAACAATATCGGTTTGTACCAGCCGCATAACGCATTGCTTGCGATGGAGGTGATGCGTGGTCTGTTCGGAGAAAACGGACATCCGCATTTATGGAAAGAGGCTCTTGAGGCGGTGAGATGGCGCGGAAGGATGGAAGAAGTTCTGCCCGGAGTATATGTGGATGGAGCACATAACATAAGCGCGGTCAAGGCGTTTGCAGAGACAGTGGAAAAGGCCGGGTTTGCAGATGCGGTTTTGTTTTCCGCGGTTCGGGATAAAGACTATGAAGAAATGATAAAATATCTCTGTGAGCATACAGAGGCGGCATGCTATATCGTGACGCAGATTGAAGACGCGAGGGGGACGCGGGCGGACGAACTGGGAGTAGTTTTTCGGAAGTACACCGACAAACCCGTCCGTGTGATCGGTTCGGTGAAGGATGCTTTTGAATATGCGGTGAGCAGCAGAAGAGGCGGCAATGTATACTGTCTTGGGTCGCTGTATCTGACCGGAATGATCGAGGGGTATCTCGGCAGCAGGGAAAACCAGATTCGGGGAGGTAGATAAAATGCTGGATTACGAAGAAGAATTAAAAAAATTCAAGCCAAGCCTTGAAGTGGATGATATTGAAAATGCGGTTTATCAGGAAGACTTGACGGATATGACCGATCTGTTAAAGCAGGTAATGGATCAGAAGAAGTAGAAAGATAATGGTGGGTATAAATGGAATATACGAAAAAGATCGTATATCAGTCAAACTACTGGTATAACGACGGTCTGAGAAAGGCGAAGATCCGCGATATGTCGGGAGCGATCATGTCTTTGCGGAAAAGTCTTCAGTTCAACAGGGAGAATATAGCCGCGAGAAATCTTCTCGGTCTCGTGTATTATGGGATCGGAGAAGTGCCGGAAGCTCTTGTGGAATGGATCATCAGCAAGAATTTAAAGTCCCGGGACAACATTGCGGATTATTACATTAAAAATGTTCAGTCGTCCGCCAAGGAGCTTGAGCAGATCGATCTTGCGATCAAGAAATACAATCAGTGTCTTACATATTGCAGACAAAACGGGGAGGATCTGGCGGCGATTCAGTTAAAACAGGTGATCGCGGCACATCCGACATTTTTAAAGGCGTATCAGCTTTTAACCTTGATCTATCTGCATACGGGGCAGTATTCTCAGGCGAGACAGACGATCAAGACGGCGAGAAAACTTGACACGACGAATGAGATCACTCTTTTGTATATGCATGAGCTGACAAAAAAGGGGAAAAAGAAAACAAAAGAAGAGAAAAAGAAAGAAGAAGCGGTTGAATACAGTCTTGGAAACGAGACGATCATACAGCCGAAGCATTCCAGATTCAGACAAGTTACGGCCCAGCTTGCGGTTGCCAATATCTTTATCGGAGCGGCGATCGGAGCGGCGATCATCTGGTTTCTTGTGGCGCCTGCCGTGAATCAGTCCAGATCTGAGCGGATGAACGATCAGATGAGAGAATACGCAGACGAGATCAAGTCGTTAGAAGCGCAGGTCAGCGCTCAGACGCGGACGCTTGACAATTACAGAGCTTCAGGCGAAGATGCGCAGGCGAATGCCGAGCTGGCACAAAAGACAGCGGAAGGCTATGAAAAACTGCTGAGTGTGGAAGGGCAGTTCCTTTCAAATGATTATGATGACGCCGCATTGGCAGATGCTCTTCTTGGGATTAGCAGAGACACGTTGAAACAGACAGGACAGGTCAAGTATGATGAGATAGCGGCTGCCGTTTATCCCGGAGCGTGTGAGGTGAAATTAGCAGAAGGAACACAGGCGCTGAATTCAGGTGATTATGCAGGGGCGATAGACCCCTTGTCTAAAGTTGTGCTCATGAACGAAGGATATAACGACGGGCAGGCGCTTTTGAATCTGGCGCAGGCTTATAAAGGAAGCGGAGATAACGAAAACGCGACAGTTTATTTCCAAAAAGTGATAGAAAAATACGCGGGTTCGGAATATGCCGCAGAAGCTCAGAGCGGACTTGCTGAGATTACAAATGAAAATAATTAATACATTACGAAAGAAAAGGAGATGCCGGGAGGCATGTCCTTTTTTTGTATAGGCAACGAGCCAAAGTCCGGGCTTGCCCGAGACCTTGGCGACTGCTTACAATCCCGGAATGTGCCTT
>PPYE01740319.1_pt1 | contig 20615 bp, 19 predicted proteins | sample 1559881 | NCBI WGS metagenome assembly PPYE01 (sample SAMN08240022, study PRJNA423297) | Human gut metagenome, whole genome shotgun sequencing project.
TCGACTTGCATGTGTTAAGCACGCCGCCAGCGTTCGTCCTGAGCCAGGATCAAACTCTCTATAAAATGGTATCAACACGGACCGTAGTCCGAGCTAATCTTTCATAGAGCTATTTTCCATAGCTTCATGTTTTGCAGCTTCACCGGTAATTGACTTAACCCGGCTCGCTGCCTCTCGGTTCGCTTTCCTGGTGATTTCTCACCATTCAAGCGCCCGTCTGGTGCTTTCTTTTCGTTACGTTGTTTAATTTACAAGGTACACGCCGTTCCCGGCGGAGTGTTTCTTATTTTACAAGATCTTTTCTTATTTGTCAAGAACTTTTTTCAAAAGTTTTTTGACTTTCAAAAAGTTTTTGTAAAACAGAAACGTGATGTATACTGTCAGGGGGATTGCTCCCCCTCACCGGCACAGTTACTACCGCGCTGACAGCTTTGTTAGGATACCAAAGGTTCCCGGTAAAGTCAACCCACTTCTTTACTGTTTGTTCATTTTTTCTTCACGCTTCCCGTTTTTTCTGCTTTTTTAAAAATCCACGCTAATAATTTTAATATTTACTATTAGTGTATCTTCTGATGCATCCTGCTTTTTTCGTCGGTCTTCGTCATTTTAGCAGATCGAGGCGGAAAAGCCTCTGCCTCTCCGCCCCGATCTGCTGTATCGCCACCATCTTATAGTGCCCTCAGAAGACACGATGTTAGATGTTAAATGTAATGCGGCGGGTCGTTCAGTCCCGCAGCAAAATGGGCTGGATCTGCCGCCCGGACAGTGCCGCGTCCAGCGTTTCACCGATTTTCTCAAAATCCGCCACCAGGGAACTGGGCTTTGCAAAGGCGCTGTCCTGTCCAAAGGGGACGAAATAATAATTCTTCCGCGCCAGGAGCTCGCCGATGTTCTTGGCCCCCGCTGCCAACCCATCGTTGCTGGCCACAGCAACCACCACCGGACGGCCATTGCGCAGGTGGGCCTTAGCCGCCATGGTCACGGCAGTATCTGTAATGCCGGCCGCCAGCTTCGCAATGGTATTGCCCGTAGCCGGCGCAATGACCAGTACATCCAGCAGTCCCTTCGGCCCGATGGGCTCCACGGCAGGGATATCGCACAGCACTTCCCGGCCCGTCAGCTCCTCCATTTTTTCCAGCAGGGCATCCGACGTGCCAAACCGAGTGTCCGTATATGCGGCTGTTTCTGAGACAATGGGGATCACCGTTTCATATTCTTTTGTCAGCGCCTCCAGCGCCCGCAGGGCTTTTTCATGTGTGCAGAACGAACCGCACACGGCAAAGCCAACCCGTTCCTTTCTCACGCAAGGCCACCTCGTTCCTCTAAAATATGATAGAGCGTGTCCCGGATGGCTTCCGCCGCCGTGACCGGCGCCAGCCTGCCCGGCAAGGACCGGGCCCAGAGCACGGTGTGTCCCGCCGCTGCGGCGGCCTCCTGGTCGACCCCAGGCTGGGACGCCAGGTCCACCAGGAGGCATTCTTCCCGCAGCCGCTTCAGCAGCACTGCATCCAGGACCAAGGAGGGGATCGTGTTGAACACCAAACGGAACCGGCTCAAATGGCGGTGCATCTCCGCCAGATCCATGGCCTCATATCCGCAGGCGGATGCCCAGGCCCGGTCCTGCGGCTTTCTGGCAAAGACCGCCGCATGGCCGCCCAGGCCCTGGATACGCCGGCAGAGCACCTTCCCGATCCTGCCGAATCCAAGGACCAGGCAGTCCATCCCCCAAATGGTCCTGTCCAGATGCTCCATGGCCGTCTGGACAGCGCCTTCCGCCGTAATGGCGGCATTGGCCACCGTCAGCTCCTCCCGGCCAAAATAATCCAATAATGTAAGGTCCCTCTCTGCCGCCGCCTGCCGCATGGTCTCGCTCACACGGCCTCCCAGTATTAGCTGTTCCGGTGAAAACCGCGCCAGCAGTCCGGCAGGGTCGATTTTCATGTCTGCGCAGTTAAAAAGGCCGTCGGCACCGCACACCGGCAGCGGCAGGATCACCACCGGTGCCGATTCCGCGGCGTCCGGTGCACCGTTCTCATCCGGCAGCCACTCCTTCAGGCCAAAGGTATGCACCGTATGTCCATCCTGGCGCAGCAGCCGGCAAAGCTCCGCCTGCCTGCGGTCACCGCCCAATATGCCAAAGCATGGCTTCATCCCGTATCCCTCCTCGCCCCATACTATGGCGGGCCAAAAGGAAAGGTGCCCCGGGAAAGGGCACCTTACACGGTTTCTTCCATTGTCTTCCGGGCATACTGCATCAGGGACTCCCGGTCATTGGGCACCGTGCCGTCCAGCACGGCATCCAGCAGAATTCGCAGTGTCCGGCCGATCTGTACCCCCGCAAGGCCCAGTTCTGCCAGATCGCCGCCCCGTACCGCCAGCTGGTCTATGCGGACGCACGCGCCGTCTGCCACCAGGCGGTCCAGGATCTCCCCGGCCAGCCGGATCTCGCCCAGCAGGTCCTGCCGGGCCTGGGCCAGGTTGTCTGCCCGTTTGATCGCCAGCAGCCGTCTGAGGTCCTCTTCTCCCAGCTCCGAAAGGGCACGGCCGATCCCTGCGTCTGTTCGGGGGATGTTTCGGTCATGCCAGCGCACCAGGCGCACCACCGCCTCCCGGGTGCGGTTGTCCACCCGCAGCCGCCGCAGCATGGCGTCCGCCAGGACCGCCCCCTGTTCCGGATGGCCGGGAAAATGTCCGTTCCCAGCTGAGTCCAAGGTAAAGCAGACAGGCTTCCCCACATCGTGTAGCAGTGCGGTGCAGCGCAGCACTGTCTCCCCTGGCACAGCGGCAAGGGCGTGGAGCGTGTGCTCCCACACATCGTAGCAGTGGTGCCGGCTGTGCTGGTCAAAGCCCACCATGGCAGCCGTCTCCGGCCAGAACACCGCCAAAACATCCGGGAAGCGCCGCAGGACCTCTGCCGCCCACGCGCCGCACAGCAGCCGCCGCAGCTCCTCCCAGATCCGTTCCGGGACGATGTCTTCTAGAAGCGAGGCGCAGCGGTGCATGGCCGCCTCTGTCTCCGCCTCCGGCACAAGCCCCAGGCAGGCGGAAAAGCGCAGGCCCCGCAGGATCCGCAGCGCATCCTCCCGGAGCCGCTCCTCCGCCGTTCCCACGCAGCGCAAGATCCCACTTTCAAGGTCCTTTCTTCCGCCGAACGGGTCGCGCACCGTCCCGCGCCGGTCCATAGCCATGGCGTTGACCGTGAAATCCCGGCGGCGCAAGTCCTCTGTAAGCGAGTCCGTAAATGTCACGGTCTCCGGCCGCCGGTGGTCCCGGTATGCGCCGTCCCGGCGGAACGTGGTCACCTCCACCCGCTCCGTGCCGCAGCGGACAGTCACGGTGCCGTGGCGCAGGCCCGTAGCCTCCGCCCGCTCGCCGAACAGCGCCATGGTCTGCTCCGGCCTGGCAGAGGCAGTCACATCCCAGTCCTGGGGTTCGCAGCCCAAAATCCGGTCCCGCACGCAGCCGCCCACGCACCAGGCCTCATATCCTCCGTGCTCCAGCGTCTGTAAAATTTCGTCCACATATTCCGGAATCCCGCTCATGGTTCTCCCCTGCTTTCGGTTGCATTTTCCATACAAATATACTATAATAAATTGCTTATGATTATACAATGCCGCCTCCGGCAATGCAATGCGGAGGCGATTGAAAGGAAGTTCTTTTCCATGATGAACAATCCCCTCCCCATCCGTGAATTTATCGTTCCCGGCAAGCGGGCCCATCTGGTGGGCATCGGCGGTGTCAGCATGTGCCCTCTGGCGGAAGTGCTCAAGGGTATGGGCCTGGAGGTCCAGGGCTCCGACATGAACGAGAGCGAAACGGTGGCCCACCTGCACGCTCTGGGCATCCCCGTCTCCATCGGCCACAATGCCGACAACCTGGGCGACTGCGACCTGGTGATCCGCACCGCCGCCGTCCACGACGGCAACCCGGAGATCGCCGGCGCCGTGGCCCGGGGCATCCCCGTCTATGAGCGGGCCCAGGCCTGGGGCGCCATCATGCAGCGCTATCCCAACGCCCTGTGTGTCTCCGGCACCCACGGAAAGACCACCACCACCTCCATGTGCACCCATATCTTCATGGCCGCGGAGGCAGACCCCACCGTCATGATCGGCGGCACACTGCCCCTGCTCCACTCCGGCTACCGGGTGGGCCAGGGCGACACCATCATTCTGGAGTCCTGCGAGTACTGCAACAGCTTCCTGAGTTTTTTCCCCACCGTGGCAGTCATTCTGAACGTGGAAGCCGATCACCTGGACTTTTTCAAGGATCTCCAGGACATCGAGCGCTCTTTCCACAAGTTTGCCGACCTGGTGCCCTCCCGCGGCTCCGTCATCGTCAACGCCGACAACCCCGGCGCCATGGAGTCCGTGGCCGGGCTGAAGCACCCCATCTTTACCTTTGGCCTCGAGCAGGAGGCCGACTGCACCGCTGCCAACCTCACGGAAGAGGACGGCCACCCTGTGTTCGACATCATGATCCACGGCAAGCTCTACGCCCATGTGAAGCTCCACGTCTACGGCCGGCACAACGTGCTGGACGCCCTGGCAGCCGCCTCCGCCGCCTATGCGCTGGATCTGCCCGGCAAGGCCGTGGAGGAGGGCCTGGCGTCCTTTGCGGGCGCCGGACGCCGCTTTGAGCACAAGGGCACCTTCCGCGGCGCCGAGGTCTATGACGACTACGCCCATCACCCCGACGAGATCCACGCCCTGCTCACCACGGCCCGGAGTCTTGGCTACAAGCGTCTGGTGGTGGCCTTCCAGCCCCACACCTACTCCCGTACCACCGCTTTCTTCGACCGGTTCGTGGAGGAGCTGAATCTGGCGGACGTGGCCATTCTGGCCGAGATCTTCGCGGCCCGGGAGCAGAACACCCTTGGCATCTCCTCCGCCGACCTCTGCCGCAATATCCCCGGCGCCGTATACTGCTCCACGCTGGACAAGGTGACGGAGGCTCTGCGCAAGACCGTCCAGCCCGGCGATCTGGTACTCACCGTAGGCGCCGGAGACATCTACCGCGCCGGGGAAAAGCTGCTGGAAACGGAGGCATAAGGCGTGTATATCTCTCCCCTCTTCCACAACACCCGTCCCGAGGGGTCCCTCCTCCCCCAGGAGGAGACGGCCTTTGCCGCTTTGGAACAGCTGGGCATCGACTATGACCGGGTATCCAGCGACCCGGCGGACAACATGGAAAAGTGTGCCGCAGTCAGTGCCGTGCTGGGCATGCCCATCTGTAAAAATCTCTTTTTGTGCAACCGGCAGAAAACCAAGTTTTATCTGCTGGCCATGGGACCGGACAAGCCGTTCCACACCAAGGATCTGAGCCATCAGATCGGCTCCGCCCGGCTGTCCTTTGCCCCGGAGGAGGAGCTTTGGAACCTGCTGCACTGCACGCCCGGCTCCGCCACAGTGCTGGGGCTCATGAATGACCATGAGCACGCCGTAACGCTGCTCATGGAGCGGGAAGTCTATGAGGCGGAGTGGTTTTCCTGTCACCCCTGCATCTGCACCAGCAGCCTGAAGCTGCGTACGGCGGACCTATTGAACAAGTTCCTGCCCGCCACCGGGCACACCGTCACGGTGGTGGATCTGTAAGGACACAGGCAGCTATAAAAACAAAAAGGACATGTGCATCCGGCACATGTCCTTTTTATTATAGTCCGCTTTTCCAGGAAAGGCCCAGAAGACGCCCCTGGTGGAATACCCAGGCCGTGGACAGGAAAAACAGGGCGGTCAGGCCGTAGCCAAAGAGGATCCCGGTCCAAAGCCGCCGATAATTCCTGCTTTCATAGGCGGTGCACAGCTGCACCAGGCCGTCCGCTACCAGCGGCACCAGCAGCACCAGTGCCAGGGCCGCAGACGGGCGCCACAGCCACCAGCTGCCCACAGCCGTCAGGATGCCCGCCAGTTCCCCCGTGCAGCGGGCGCACAGCGGGAACTGCCTGCCGTGGAAGAAAAACGACCGTTCCGGCCTGCAATGACAGCCGAAGACGATGGGCAGCCACTTGTATACCCAGTCCCGCACCTCAGGTCATCATAGCTGAGCCGATACCGAAAGCAAACGCCAGCAGATAGAACAAAATATACGCGCCTACGGATACCAGCGCACCAATGCCCGCCGCCTTGGCCGTATTGGGCTTGGTGTCCTTCCACACCAGAAACAGGATGAGTCCCGCAATGGGGACACAGCAGCCCAGAAGTCCCCACAAAAATCCGCCTTCATCCGGCGATGCCGAGGGCTCCGTTCTTTGCTGCGCGCCGCACTTGGGGCATGTGAGCGCATACTCGTTGATCTCCGCGCCGCAATTTCTGCAATATGCCATCGTTCTCAGCCTCCTTCTATCATTCTATATATTCAGTCTGCCTCAGATCTGTCCTCTTGTCAAGGAAATTCGACAAACCGCACCCCATCGGCTGCGGTCGGCTCCCCTTTGCAAAACCTCTTTTCAGGCGTTCTCTTGCGCAAAAGGGCTCCAGCAAAAAACGATGCGGGCCAAATGGTCCGCATCGTTTTTTCTTATGGATTATTTCTTGCTCAGCTGCTCATCGATGGCACGGGCAGCGGTCTTGCCGGCGCCCATGGCCAGAATGACAGTGGCAGCGCCGGTAACGGCGTCGCCGCCGGCATACACATTCTCCTTGGAGGTCAGGCCATCCTCGTTGACCACGATGCCGCCCTTCTTGTTGATCTCCAGGCCCTTGGTGGTGTCCTTGATCAGGGGGTTGGGGCTGGTGCCCAGAGACATGATGACGCAGTCCACGTCCAGGTCGAACTCGCTGCCGGGAACCTCGATGGGACGGCGGCGGCCGGAGGCGTCGGGCTCACCCAGCTCCATGCGGATGCAGCGGATCTTGGTGACGTCGTCGTTCTCGTCGGCGAAGATCTCCACGGGGTTGCACAGGGTCTTGAAGATGATGCCCTCTTCCTCGGCGTGCTCCACCTCTTCCTTACGGGCGGGGAGCTCTTCCATGCCGCGGCGATAGACGATATAGACCTCGGCGCCCAGACGCTTGGCGCAGCGGGCGGCGTCCATAGCCACGTTGCCGCCGCCGACCACAGCCACCTTCTTGGGGTGCTGGATGGGAGTGTCGGAGCCCTCGCGGTAGGCCTTCATCAGGTTGATGCGGGTGAGGAACTCGTTGGCGGAGTACACACCGCGGTAGTTGACGCCGGGGATGTTCATGAACATGGGCAGACCGGCGCCGGAGCCGATGAACACGGCCTCGAAGCCCATCTCCTCCATCAGTTCATCCACGGAGATGGTACGGCCCACCACGGTGTTGGTGGCGATGGTGACACCCAGAGCCTTCAGGCCGTCCACTTCCTTCTGGACGATGGACTTGGGCAGACGGAACTCGGGGATGCCGTACACCAGCACGCCGCCGGCCAGATGCAGTGCCTCGAACACGGTGACATCATAACCCTTGCGGGCCAGGTCGCCGGCGCAGGTCAGACCCGCAGGGCCGGAACCGACAACCGCCACGCGATGGCCGTTGGGGGTGGGCTTGGGGGGAAGCTCGCAGGTGTGGGCATTGTGCCAGTCAGCCACGAACCGCTCCAGACGGCCGATGGCCACAGGCTCACCCTTCTTGCCGCGGACGCAGTACTTCTCGCACTGGCTCTCCTGGGGGCAGACACGGCCGCACACGGCGGGCAGGGCAGAAGTGGCGGAGATGATCTGATAGGCCTCCTCAAAGTTGCCCTTGGCCACCTCGGCGATGAACTCGGGGATATGTACCATGACCGGGCAGCCGGTCATGCAGGGCTTGTTCTTGCAGTTCAGGCACCGCTGTGCCTCGTCCAGAGCCTGCTCCTGGGTATAGCCCAGAGCCACCTCGTCAAAGTTTTTATTGCGGACGTCGGGCTCCTGGGAGGGCATGGGATTTTTCACTAAAGACATATTGGCCATGATTATTCGGCCTCCTTCTTGAACAGGTTGCAGGTCTCCTCGTGCTTGTGCAGCTCGAACTCGTGGTACATCTGGTTACGCTTGACCGCCAGATCCCAGTCCACCTTGTGGCCGTCAAAGTCCGGGCCGTCCACGCAGGCGAACTTCATCTCGCCGCCCACGCTCAGACGGCAGCCACCGCACATGCCGGTGCCGTCGATCATGATGGGGCTCATGGACACGGTGGTGGGGATGCCGTAGGGCTCGGTGGTCTTGGAGACGAACTTCATCATGATCATGGGGCCGATGGCGAACACCTCGTCATACTGGTTGCCCGCGTCGATGAGCTCCTTGAGGGCTTCGGTGACCAGGCCCTTCTGGCCGTAGGAACCGTCGTCGGTGCAGACCTTCAGCACGCTGCTGGCAGCGCGGAACTGATCTTCCAGAATGACCAGGTCCTTGTTCTTGAAGCCGATGACCGCGTGCACCTCGGCACCGGAATCGTGGAACTTCTTCAGCACGGGATACGCGATGGCGCAGCCCACGCCGCCGCCGACCACGCACACCTTCTTCTTGCCCTCGGTCTCGGTGGCCTTGCCCAGGGGGCCCACGAAGTCATGCAGGCAGTCGCCCTCGTTCAGGTGGCTGAGCTTTTCCGTGGTGGCGCCCACAGTCTGGACGATGATGGTCACCGTGCCCTTTTCGGGATTGTAGTCATTGATGGTAATGGGGATGCGCTCGCCGTTTTCATCCACCCGCAGGATGATGAACTGGCCGGGCTGGGCCTTCTTGGCAACCAGAGGGGCCTCGATCTCATACCGGGTAACGGTGGGGCGAAGCGCCTCTTTTCTCACGATACGATACATATTGTTCCTTCTTTCCCTTATGTCTGAATTTTGGACGCCGGCGCACGCCTGGTCTTCGACGCGACACATTGTTTACATTTTAACATATGCCCTCAGGGCAGTCAACGAGTTTTCATTGTTATTTTGCCAAAGTTTTAACGTTCTTTTTGGAACATTCGTCTACTGCTCCTGCTTTTATCCGCAGAGCGTCACCTTCCGCCCCTCCGTGCGGATGACTTTCTCCTCCCGAAGCCGCTTGAGCTCCCGCATCATGGCGCTGCGGTCCGTGGCGATGTAATCGGCCAGCACGCTCAGGGAAAACGGCAGGGTAAACGTGGGGCCTCCCGCCTTTTCAGAAAGCTGACGGAAGTAGCAAAGGAGCTTTTCCCGGATAGAGCGCCGGGACAGCACGTCCACCCGCTCGCTGAGCCTCTGGGCCTTGTCGGCGATGAGCCGCAGCATGTTCTGTACCAGGATGCTGTGGTGCGTGCAGGCCCGCTCGCAGCGTTTGAGGATATGGAAGTAGTCAATGAAGATCACGTCGCAGTCCGTCCGGCAGACCACCTCCAGGCTGTCGCCGCCGGTGGCGGAAAAGGCCAGATTCTTGCCGAACACACTGCCGGGCCCCAGCTCTTCCAGCACCGTGGACACACCGTCTTCGTCAATGCGGATCAGCGACGCCTCTCCCCGCTCCACAATGCCTACGGTGCTGCCGCCGGGCGCGGCAAAATCATACATCAGATCGTCTGCCCGAAATGATCTCTGCACCGCCTGGAAGCAGTCCATCATCCGGCGATATTCTTCATAGCTGATATCCCGAAACAGGGGGCTCAGTTCCATTTCTTTTTCTGTCAGCACACGCACCGCTCCTTTTTGTTGCATATATCACTGACATGTATCATAGCAGTCTCCGCCCGCTCTGTAAACCCCCGGCAGCAGCAAATTTCATAAATTATTCATCATTTCCAGCGGCCGTTCCTGTATACTGTTACCAGAGGCCAATGAGCCAAATATGGGCACCACCGCCCCGAGAAAAGAGGCATCGCAGTGAACATAGCGTATTTTCTGATCCCCAAGAACAGTGTGGCTTATCTGTATGATGACTTCACCTTCCGCCAGGGACTGGAAAAGATGCGGCACCACGGCTATACCGCCATCCCCGTGATCTCCCGGGACGGGCGGTATGTGGGCACCGCCAGTGAAGGCGATTTCCTCTGGCGTCTCCTCTCGGAAGATGCGGAACACCCCCGCCCCTGCTCCATGCGGGACATGGAACAGCTGCGGGTGCGGGACATCCTGCAAAGCAACAACTACCCGCCCGTACGGATCACCGTGGGTATGGAGCAGCTGCTGCACAGCGCCATGAACCAGAATTTCATCCCCGTGGTGGATGACTACGACTCGTTCATCGGCATCGTGACCCGCAAGGACATCATCCGCTATTTCGCAGGGGAAGCCCGGCAGGAAACCCCGGACCTTCTCCGCAAGATCGTATAAACATACCGGAGCCGGCAGGAAATTCCTGCCGGCTTTTTCTTTTATTTAAAAGGTATCCGTCAGACGCAGACGGGAAAGCAGGGGCTGGCCGCACTCCGTAAAGCAGGCGCAGGCATGGTAGCCCGGAAAGACCTCCGCCTGCCACAGCCGCTCCTCCGGCCCCATCGGCGTCTCCCGTCCCAGCTCCACCGGTGTGCCCAGCCGCTTGGCCCGGGCCTCCCGCCGGACCCAGCTGGCCATGAAGTCCTCCGCCCCCGTGCAGCCCGTCCGCGCCAGCAGCCTGGAATGCACCGGCCGTGTCCGTTCCAGGTCCACTCCTATGGGCGCAGACGACAGTCCCACCAGCACGCCGCCCGGCGTGTGGCTGAGGGAAAAGTGCACGGCCGGCTCCCGGGGAAAAAAGGGCTTTCCCCCCTCAGTCCAGGCCATGGGCGGCAGGCCGCCGCGCCAATGGTACTGTTCTTCCAGTGCCCTGCGTAAAATCCAATAGGCGGCCAGTGCCTCCAGCGCCTTTTCCGCGTTTTTCTGCCGCTCCAGCCGTGAGCGCCGCTGGGGCGGCAGATTTTCCCACATACGCCGCACCATCTCCTCCGGCACCGCGTCATTCACTTCCACCGCCCGCAGGAAAACCGCCATACAAAGCCCCCCTTTTGGCCCATTTTACCCATCAGACAGAAGCAATGTAAAGTCGTTCCCGGAAAAAAGAAAAAAATTTTCAAAAAAAAGAGGAAATTTCGGAAGGAGCGGGTATATAATAAGTGTTCCGGCCAAAACATGGCGGCAATTTCCGTATGATGTCCCGTGAAACCGGCAAAACTGACCGAAAGGAGGAGCGTTCCGTGGCATTTCCCCAGAATTTTCTGGACGAGCTCATTGCCCGCAGCGACATTGTGGACGTGGTGGGCAGCTATGTGCAGCTGACGCGGAAGGGCTCCAATCTCTTCGGCCTGTGCCCGTTCCACAGTGAAAAGACCGGTTCCTTTTCCGTCTCACCCGACAAGCAGATCTACTACTGCTTCGGCTGCAAGCGGGGCGGCGGCGTGGTGAACTTCATCATGGAGGAGGAAAACCTCACCTTTCCCGACGCGGTGCGCTTTCTTGCAAAGCGCGCCGGGCTGGAGGTGCCGGAGGAAGACGGGGACCGGGAAGCCGGCCGCCGGCGGCAGCGTCTGCTGGACCTGAACCGGGACGCCGCCCGTTTCTATTACCAGACGCTCCAGGGCCCCCAGGGCGAGGGCGTCCGGGACTATCTTCAAAAGCGGCGCATCACCCGCGCCACCGCCGTGAAATTCGGCATGGGCGCCTCTCCGGACGCCTGGGACGCGCTGCTGCTGGCCATGACCAAAAAGGGCTACACCAAGTCCGAGCTGCTGGAAGCCGGGCTGGTGGTGCAGAACAAAAACGGCGGGCTCTACGACAAATTCCGCAACCGGCTCATGCTCCCCGTCATCGACACCCGGGGCGATGTGGTGGCCTTCGGCAGCCGGGTACTGGACAAGTCCGAGCCCAAGTATATGAACTCCTCGGAAACGCCGGTATACAGCAAGCGCCGGGTGCTCTACGGGCTGAATCTGGCCAAAAAGACCAAGCGGCCCAACATCATCCTCTGCGAGGGCAACCTGGACATCGTCACACTGCACCAGGCGGGCTTCGACAACGCCGTGGCTTCCATGGGTACGGCGCTCACCGTGGAGCAGACCCGGCTTCTCTCCCGGTTCACCAAGGAGCTGGTGCTCTGCTACGACAATGACAATGCCGGCAAGATCGCAACCGAGCGGGCCTTGCAAATCCTGAACAACTCCGAGTTTACCGTCCGGGTGCTCCAGCTTCCCCGCCGCCTGGTGGATGGGGAATACGTCAAGCAGGACGCGGACGACTTCATCAAATTCCAGGGAGCGGACGCTTTCGAGCGGCTGCTCACCGGCAGCGAAAACGGCACGGAGTTCCGCATGGCCCAGATCGCGGGCAAGTACGACCTGGGAGACGACCAGTCCCGGGTGGCCTACTGCGAGGAGGTCAGCCGCCTGCTGGCAACGCTCACCAATCCCGTGGAGCGGGAGATCTACACCGTCCGGGCGGCGGAGTGCGCCAAGATCACGCCGGAGGCCATGAAGCTGCAGGTCCAGCACGCCTTCCGGCGCCGGCAGTCCCAGGAAAACCGGGCCGCTTTGCGCAAGGAGCTCAATCCCGCCGCGCAGCTCCAGCCAAAAGAGCGCACCTTCCGCTATGAAAACCTGCGCTCCGCCCGGGCCGAGGAGGGCATCCTCCGGCTTTTGGTGCTGGATGCGTCGCTCTTCGGCGACCAGCCGCCTCTCAAACAGCGGGAATTTTCTTCGCCGCTGCTGGGCAAGGCATTTTTCCTACTGTGGCAGGCCCGGGAGGAAGGCCGCCCCGTCTCTGTGGCGGCCCTGGCCGGTCAGCTGGACCAGGAGGAAATGAATCACATCACTGCCGTCTGTCAGCAGCCTGAATCCGTGCACAACGCCCGGCAGGCACTGGCGGATTACATAAACGTCGTAAAGACGGAAGCAGAAAAGCGCGCCGGCATCGCCGTGGACCCCCTGCTGGCAGCAACAGAAAAATACAAGAACAAAAAGGGTACTGGAGGAAAGCAGCATGGCTAAGGATTTGGAGAATATGACCCCCGCGGAGCTCAAAGCACAAGCGGACGCGATTTTGGCGGCTGCCGCGGCTGATGAGGCTCCGGCTGCCAAGCCTGCCAGAAAGCCGGGCAAGAAAAAGCAGGAGGCCCAGGAGGCTCCCCGCGTTTTGACGGATGAAGAGGCAAAGAAGGCCGGCATCGTCCGGCTGGATGACAAGCAGGTAGCGGCACTTCCTGCCGCCAGCTGGCTCATGGGCAACGAAAAGCTCCGCGAGCTGCTGGCCAAGGGCAAGAAGAAGGGCAAGCTGGACTCGTCCGAGCTGATGGAGGCCGTGGATGACCTGAACCTGGAAGGCGACCAGATGGATCAGCTCTATGATTCTCTGGAGGCGCTGAACATCGACATCAGCACGGACGACGATCTGCTGCCGGATCTGCCCGACGACGAGCCCGCCGCTGAGGAGATCGCCGACGTGGAAGAAGAGGAGCTGGTGGACCCCAACACGCTGGTCAACAACTTCTCTATCGATGACCCCGTCCGCATGTACCTCAAGGAGATCGGCAAGGTGCCCCTGCTCTCCCCCGATGAGGAGATCAACCTAGCCCAGGCCATGTCCGCCGGCAATGAGGCCACCCGCCGTCTGGCAGAGGTGGACGCCCAGCGGGAAGCCGGCGAGCCCGTGACCGCCAGCATCGACGAGATCGTGGCATGGAACAAGGACTACAAGCGGGGCGAGGCCGCCAAGCAGAAGCTGGCCGAGGCCAACCTGCGTCTGGTGGTGTCCATCGCCAAGCGCTATGTGGGCCGCGGCATGCTGTTCCTGGATCTGATCCAGGAGGGCAACCTGGGCCTTATCAAGGCCGTGGAGAAGTTCGACTACACCAAGGGCTACAAGTTCTCCACCTACGCCACCTGGTGGATCCGGCAGGCCATCACCCGTGCCATCGCCGACCAGGCCCGTACCATCCGCATCCCCGTCCACATGGTAGAGACCATCAACAAGGTCATCCGGGTCAGCCGTCAGCTCCTCCAGGAGCTGGGCCACGATCCCACCCCCAACGAGATCTCTGCCGAGATGGGCATGCCCGTAGAGAAGGTTCGGGAGATCTTGAAGATCGCTCAGGAGCCCGTCTCCCTGGAGACCCCCATCGGCGAGGAGGAGGACAGCCATCTGGGCGACTTCATCCCCGACGAGGGCGCCAGTGAGCCCAGCGAGGCCGCTTCCTTCACGCTGCTCAAAGAGCAGCTGATGGACGTGCTGTCCACCCTGACGCCCAGGGAGGAAAAGGTGCTGAAGCTGCGCTTCGGCATTGAGGACGGCCGCACCCGCACGCTGGAGGAAGTGGGCAAAGAGTTCAACGTCACCCGCGAGCGCATCCGTCAGATCGAGGCCAAGGCCCTGCGCAAGCTGCGCCATCCCAGCCGCAGCAAAAAACTCAAAGACTTCCTGAACTGAGCAAGGCACTGGTATTTCAGCGGTTCCCCGGCGCAGCTTGTCGGGGCCCCTGCGGGAGCCCAGCGAAGCGGGTCCCGTGGGGAGAGCCGGAGCGACGGAATGCGCAAGCACATGCCGCAGGCGTGTGCGCAGGATATGAAGTCCGCGACGGCGACGCGCCATCCCAGCCGCAGCAAGAAGCTCAAGGATTTTCTGAACTGAGTCCCATTTTTCAAAGTCTTTTCGCGCCGTCAGGCTCTCCCGCCTGGCGGCGCGCCCACTATGTTCCAACAACACGCTATGCCGCGCCGCGGCAGAGGAGGTACATCATGCTCACAAAAGAAGAACTGCTGACGCTGCTGCACCAGGAGGTAGTCCCTGCCCTGGGCTGTACGGAACCGGTGTGCGTGGCTCTGGCCGCCGCCGATGCCAGTGCCGCTGTGGGCGGCGAGATCCGCAGCGTCCACGTGGAGGTCAACCCCGGCATTTACAAAAACGGAATGAGCGTTGGCATTCCTGGTTTTCCCCGGGTGGGCCTTAAATACGCCGCCGCCCTGGGCGCCCTGCTGAAAAACCCGGAAAAGAAGCTGCAGCTTCTGGAAGACCTGAACGCGGACATCACCGCCCGGGCCATCGCCCTGGTGGAGAGCGGCCAGGTCAGTGTCTCCATCAAACGGGACGAGGCCCGGCTCTACGCCCACGCGGAGGTGGTGACCGCCGCTGGCTGCGGCACCAGTGATATCCGGGGCACCCACTCCAACATCATCCGCACCTGCCGCAACGGTGAGACGCTGATGGAAGCGCCGTACAGCGACGCAGGGGACGACGTGCTCCACGCCCACCTCAAGCACATGACCGTAGCCGGATTGCGGGCGCTGGTGGACCAGTGCTCTGCCGAGGAGCTTGCCTTCATGCTGGAAGGCGCTCAGATGAACGAGCAGCTGGCGGACTACGGTCTCAGCCACTCCATGGGCATCGGTCTCACGTCCGCTCTGCGAAAAGCGGACGTGCTGGGCGATGGCCTCGCCGCCCGAGCCATGCTGCGGGTAGCCAGCAGCGCCGAGGGCCGCATGAGCGGCTGCCCCTACGCTGTCATGAGCAGCGCCGGCAGCGGCAACCACGGCATCACCGCCATCATCCCCGTGGTGGAGACGGCGCACCATCTGGGCTCCTCCACGGAGCAGCTGGAGCGCGCCCTGGCTCTGAGCCATATTTTGAATGTCTACATCAAGCTTTTCACCGGTAAGCTCTCCGCCACCTGCGGCTGCGGCGTCTCTGCTGCCACGGCGGCAGCTGTGTCCATGGTGTATCTCATGGGCGGCAGCGACACCCAGATGGGCTATGCCGTCACCAATATGAGCGGCAACCTCACCGGCATGATCTGTGACGGCGGCAAGATCGGCTGCGCCCTGAAGCTGGCCACCGCCACCAATGCCGCCATTATGTGCGCACACCTGGCCATGTCGGACGTGGTGCTGGACTCCGCCGACGGCATCTGCGGCAAAACGCCGGAGGAATCCATCCGCAACATGGGCCGGGTCAGCACCCCCGGCATGGTCCCCACGGACGGCACTATCCTGGAGATCATGATGGAAAAGGACAGCCAGTCCTGACTAAGTAAAAAAGGAAGCGGAGCCTGCGGCTCCGCTTCCTTTTTTACTGCTCCAGCCAGCTTAAAAGCCGCCCGGCTTCCAGCGCTGCCTGGGCCCGCACGCCCTCAAAGTCCACATAGGGATTGTAAACCGCCTCCAGCGCGTCATGGGACGCCTTGGCAGCTTTCAGTGCGGCTACGCCCTCATCCCGCAGCAGCACGGTCAGCCGCGACTGCAGCCGCTGGCGGCCCTTTTCCACCGGCTCGGCCAAAGTATCCAGATGGATACGGCGGAACGGCTTGCCCGGGTACTCCATGCCCGGCCGGCTGGTCACAAACGCCAGGCCCAGGCCGGGGATGAGCAAATGCTCCAGCCGCTCCGGGTCCTCCGGGCATACGCAGGAAATGCTGTCCCAGCCCTTTTCCGACGCCATGGTGCGCAGCAGGGAAAGCCCCTCCCCCGCAAGCCCCCAGCTGTCCGCCAGTACGTACACCTTGGGACACAATGCATCCACGCTGTCAAAGCGCCAAATATAGCCCTTGTGGGTGAGGCTGCCCAAAAAGCGAAGCGACGTTCGTCCGCTTTCTTTTCCCTTCCCATGCAGTTCCCGCTGGCCGATCCGCTCCAGCCGGGCCAGAGCGTGATGCCGGTCAAATACCGCGGCGGCGCCGGCGGCGTTCTCCTCCTCTACCAGCCGCGCAGCCTTGAGATAGCGGTAAGCCCGCTCATAGGCGCGCTTATAGGCGTAAGTATGCGCCTTGACCTCCGTGGCCGACAGCTTTGCCGCCGTCAGATCGTAGAACCGACCCAGATCCACATAGCGTCCCACAGCGGCAGGAAACCTCGGCTCCACAACATGGGGGCTGGTGCCGTCCACCACGGCGCAGCGCAGAGCCGGGAGCACTACACCGTCCAGCGAGTCCGGGTCACCGGAGCACCAAAGATACTCTACCGGCGTTCCCGCCCGCTCCATGGTCTTGCCGATCTCCCGCATGAAGGTATTCTTCCCCACGCCCGGGCCGCCCTTCAGGACCATCACATCATAGGCCGCCGTCTCGTCCGTCACCTGAGAAAAGAGGTTTTGAAATCCTGCGCCGCTGTTGGCGCCTACAAAGAAGTTCGTAACCTGTGCCATAAACTCTCCTCCAAGCTTCATTCTCACCACAGATTATGCCGTCCGCCGCCTCTTTGACATTAAACTTCCCGTCCTCTTTCTTCCCCGGGAAAGCCACACATTTTTTCTGTGAATTTCTTGATCTACCGGTGCATTTTGCCGAAAGTTCTGCTATAATGAAAAAATCACAGACAAGACAGGAGCCGCCCTATGGAAGGAAAGTACACCTCCGCTTTTACCGAAGAAGAACGCGCCGCCCGGCGGGCCCAGCGTGCAGCTGCCCGAAAGAAAAAGCAGCAGGAGCGCCGCCGGCGCCAGCTGCTGCTCATGGCCCCCTTTTTCCTGCTGGGCGGCGTATTTGTGGTGCTGCTCACCGCCTTGGCCACCAACCGCACAGCGGGGGATGATGTGCCCAAGCAGACAGTGATGGCCGCATCCATGCCGTCCATGGAGGCCGCTTCCCAGACGTCAGAGCCGGAGCAGCCCTTCTCCGTTTCCGAGACGGCTGAGACCGTCCAGCTGGGCGAGGAGCTCCCCAGCGCCTACGCCATTTTGGTGGATCTGGATGAAGGGACGATCCTGGCGGAAAAAGAAGCCCGCACCGTCATCTCTCCCGCCTCCATGACCAAGATCCTCACGCTTTTGGTGGCCGCCGAGCATGTGACGGATCTGGACGATACCTTTACCATGACCATCGATATCACGGACTACTGCTATGTGAACGGATGCAGCGTGGTGGGGCTGGACGTGGGCGAGACCGTGACCATCCGGGAACTGCTCTACGGCACCATCCTTCCCTCCGGCGCCGACGCGGCGCTGGGCCTTGCCACCTATGTGGCCGGCTCCCAGGAGACATTTGTGACGCTCATGAACGAAAAGCTGAAGGAGCTGGGCCTCAGTGAGACCGCCCACTTCACCAACTGCGTGGGACTTTACGACCCGGAGCACGTGTGCACCGTGTATGACATGGCCATGATCCTCAAGGCGGCTATGGACAACGAGCTGTGCCGTCAGGTGCTGGACGCCCGCACCTACGAGACCGCTCCCACGGAGGCTCACCCGGACGGGCAGGTCCTCTCCAACTGGTTCCTGCGCCGCATCGAGGACAAGGACACCGGCGGCCTCGACGTGATCGCCGCCAAGACCGGTTATGTGTCCCAGTCCGGCAACTGCGCCGCCAGCTGCGCTCAGGCGCCCGACGGCAGCCGCTATATCTGTGTCACCGGCAACGCATACAGCTCCTGGCGGGCCATCTATGACCACGCGGAGCTTTACAAGACCTACTGCGGCGTCTCCGAGGAGGCGGCCTCCGCCGGGGATACCGGCTCACAAACCGACACCTCTTCTACCTGAACCTGAAAAAAGCGGAGGCATCCAATGGATGCCTCCGCTTTTTTGTTTTGTCTCTCAATACCCGCGCCGCTTCAGATCCGCCACCAGCTCCACATAAAATTCCCGCACATCGAACCCCGGGATATTCTCCCGGTTCAGGTCCACCACATCTCCATGGGAGATGCCGCGTTTTCCACGAGGCTCCAGCAGCGTGAAGCGGCTGCCCCACTTCGCCGAGTCCACTGACACCAGCCCGTCGTTTTTTCCGTCAAAATGGCGGACGATGGGATGCGTCATATTCAGAGGAAACTTTCCATGACCGGCCCGTCTGCAATAGGACATGACGCTCTCATACACCACGCCGGGATCGTCCGGCGTGACGGCGTTTCGCCTTTCGCAGGCGGAGGCAGCCAGGTCCGTTACCGCCGCCAGGAAATCCGGGTCCTCGTCCCCCAGGCGCCGAAGTGTGGCGTTATAGGTGTCCGCGATCTTCCGCCGGGCCGCCTGGGGCACCTTGCCCAGCAGGTACTCGGCAAAAATGCATCCCCGGTGGGGCGTATTGATGGTGGTGAGGGTGGCAACATACGGTCCCATCCCCTGATGGGCAATGGCCGCCCGGCTGTCCAGCCCGCCTTTGGAATGGGCGATGATATTGACCTTTTCGCAGCCGGTCTCGGTTATGATGGCACGGATCCGCTCCGCCAGTTCCTTTCCGCTGTCCTCCACCGCGGCGGCAGACTGCTGGCAGCCGTAGTAGATCCGGGCGCCGTTGCGCCGCAGCTCCCTGGGGATGCGGCCCCAGTAATTGATGTAGCGGTAGTCCCGGAAGAACACCCCATGGACCAGCAGGAGGGGATACTTTGTTTTGCAGATCTCACTTTCGGCCCGGGTCTCGTCCAGCTCCCACTTCTCTGTTTCAAACTCCACCTCGTCCGAGGCGATGCGGATGATCTTCGTGAGATACCAGATGTTGACCAGCGGGATCCAGCCGCACAGCGCCGCCAGTATCCGATGCTTCAATCCCAGCTGGACAGAGGTCAGGTACACCCGGATCATGCCGTTCCAAAAGACGGCGGCCTCCACCGCCACCACAAGCAATACATGTACCCCGCAGATCAGCGCCCCCACGCCTCTTTCATAGCCATCCGCACCGGTCCACGGAGAAACCGTCAGCAAAAAGCCCAGGACCGACGCTGCGTTGATCGTCGCCGTCACCAGGAAAAGCCGAAGCAGCTCCACGCCTCCTGCCAGCGTCTGGATAACGCGGGTAGGAAAGGCGTCTCTCCCCAGAGGGCAAAGCAGTGCACAGCCCAGCAGGGCCAGGGATACCAGCCCCAGCAGCAGACCGCCAGCACCGTTCGCACTCACCATGTACGGTGCCATACAGGCGGCCGCTGCCAGATTGGAAAAACCCAATATCCCAAAGACATACAGCGTCCGGCGTATCCATCTCATACGGTCTCCCCCCACGCTTCCACTCACAAAAACACCTCGTTCTTCTTCGGCTCCGTGAAGTTTTGCTCCAGCATGGCCACATGGCTCAAAAAGGCCGGGTCGTCAAAGTATTTGGCGCGGCGGGTGCACTTGCGCACGCAGGCCTGGCACTTGATGCAGGTGCCGGGCACAGAGGCCACATTCTCCGGGTCGATGGCGCCCATGGGGCAAAGCCGGGCGCAGGCGCCGCAATTGGTGCACTTGCCCACATCCGTCTGGGGCTTGGCCTTGAGGAACTTGGCCGGCTGTCCGTCCGTCCCCTTGGGCACATAGTATGGAGCGGCGGCATCACCGGGGACTACAACGGCGGCAGGGATTTCTGTCAAGGAAATGACCTTGTCAGCAATCGCTTTGGCAAACGCCGTCATCTCACGCCGGTCATCCCAGTCCGGCCGTCCCTCACCCAATACGTCCGTGAAGGCATGACGGCCCACAAAGGCTCCGGCGGCCACCGTATGGAAGCGGTCTCCCTCCAAAACAGCGCAAAGCTCCGCCAGGGAATTGTCGTAGCTGCGGTTGCCGAACAGCACCACCGCCACTGCCAGGGCGCCGTTTCCGTGGAGTTTTGTCTGAAAGTCCGGCAGGATCTTGTTGGGCAGCTTGCCCGCGTAGGTGGGAGAGCCCACCACCACCAGGTCTGTTTCTGTAAAGGAATACTCCTTTTGCCGCTCTGCCGGCCGGGTGAAGCCCACCCGTTCCAGCGGCACCTCCAGCGCTTGCGCCAGAGCTTCCGCAATGGTGTTCACCGCCTTGTCCGTGGTGCCTGTGGCGCTGTAATAAAGCGCCCAAACTTTCCGAATCTCCATACCCGTACCTCC
>PPYE01090828.1_pt1 | contig 20601 bp, 17 predicted proteins | sample 1559881 | NCBI WGS metagenome assembly PPYE01 (sample SAMN08240022, study PRJNA423297) | Human gut metagenome, whole genome shotgun sequencing project.
CTCGACACAGTATTCATCAAATACTCCTCCGAGAAATAGTTGCTGGTTATATTATTTTGTTTTAACTCCATAAATCTCCTTTCTGTTGCAAAATAAATGTAAAAATAAAACAAATATTTTCCATATAAAATAAATAATAAGGGAAACTTTGACCACTGACGGGTTTATAAGAATTTTTGAAAGAAGAAAAATTACTTCTAATACCACCATACCATAGGGATTCCTTATTGGCAAGTCTGAAAAATGTTACAGAACGCTTCTAAAGTTTTACTTTCCCGGCATTTTGGGGTAAGATAAGCAGTATAGATTCCTAAGGACACAGAAAGAGAGGGTTACTATATTTATGAAATTTCAGGACATGCCTTACGAAAGAATAGATTTTGCCAAAGTGCAGGAAGAGATGGGAGAACTGATCCGGGAGCTGGAGGCGGCGAAGAGCGGGGAGGAGCAGTTCGAGGTGCATCAGAAGTACTATGCGCTGACGGACCGTGTCATGACGCTGATGACGATCGCGAATATCCGCTTCGATATCGATACCTCCGATAAATTCTACGAGGAAGAGCATAAATACTACGATGAGCAGAGTCCGGTATTCAGTAATCTGGTGCTGGCTTATCAGAAGAAATTATTCGCATCCCCCTACAGAGCTTATCTGGAGGAGAAGATCGGTCCGGTAGCATTCAAGAATATGGAGCTGGCACAGAAGTCCATGAGCGAGGCGCTGATCCCGCTGATGCAGGAGGAGAATTCCCTGACCATGGAGTATGATAAACTCATTGCCAGTGCGAAGATCGACTTCGATGGCAAGGAACTGAACCTGTCCTTGTTACGGCCCTATCTGGTAAACTCTGACCGTAGCGTCCGCAGACAGGCCTGGGAGAAGATGAGCGCGTTTTTCCTGGAAAATGAGGAAAAGTTGGACAGTATCTACGACAAACTGGTGAAGAACCGTACCGCACAGGCCAGAGCCATGGGTTACGAGAATTACCTGGAGCTGGGATATTACCGCATGAATCGCAACTGCTACGGCAAGGACGAGGTAGAAGCTTTCCGCAGGCAGATCAAGGAGTATTTCGTACCCTTTGCAGAGAAGCTGCATGACCGCAGAAGACAACGTCTGGGTCTGGAGAAGCTCAGCTATATCGACGAACAGGTATACTTTAAGAACGGCAATCCGGCGCCCACCGGCACCCCGGAAGAGATCATGGCAGCAGGCCAGAAGATGTACCGGGAACTGTCCCCGGAGACTGCGGAATTTTTTGATTTCATGATGGAGAACCAACTGTTTGACGTATTGGGCCGCAAGACCAAGAAAGCTGGCGGTTACATGACTTATCTGCCTCTGTACCATGCACCGTTTATCTTCGCTAACTTTAACGGTACCAGCGGTGATGTGGACGTCATCACGCATGAGTGTGGTCATGCGTTTCAGGGGTATCTCGCTGCACAGGATCCTATCAGAGAGCATGCGGATATCGGCATGGAGACTGCAGAGATCCATTCCATGTCCATGGAATTTTTCACGGAAAAGTGGATGAACCTGTTCTTCGGCAACAGAGCGCAGGATTACGTGGAAATGCATCTGGAGGATGCGGCTGCGTTTATTCCTTACGGCTGTATGGTGGATGAGTTCCAGCATATCGTCTATGAGCACCCGGAGCTGACCCCGGCCGAGAGAAAGCAGGCATGGAGCCGTCTGGAGCGGGAGTACAAGCCCCACCTGGATTACGAGGGAGATCCTTTCTTCGGACAGGGAGGCTTCTGGCAGAAGCAGCTGCACATTTACGACTACCCTCTGTATTATATCGATTATTGTCTGGCACAGACCTGCGCACTACAGTACAAGGTGAAGATGGATGCCGATTTTACAGAGGCGTGGAAGAGCTATCTGAAGCTGTGCAGGCTGTCCGCCAGTGATTTTTACACTAATATGATCAAAGAAGTCGGACTGGACAGTCCTTTTGAGCCCGGATGTGTGAAAAATATCGTGGAAAAACTTGAAAAATATGTGAAATAGCTTTCTTTTTCCGCAGAAATACGGTAAAATAAGGAGTCATTGGGACTTAAGACACCAGGAAGGAGACATGTAAGCAATGTCTAAGAATGAAAAAGTTACAGATAATAAAGAACAAACAGAACAGAAGGTCATGACCAAATATGACCGTAAGGTACAGAAGCGTAAAGAGGAGAAGGAAAAGGAGAAAAAGGAAGAGCGCATCAGCACGGCCATCGGCATCGTAGTGCTTGTGGCTCTGGTATGTCTGGTAGCATCTTTCCCCATCCGTACCTATTTGGCAACTCATGAGACCTATGTGGTGGTCAATGGAGAAGCTGTAAACAAGGTAGAGTTCGATTACCAATACAACCTGACCAAGAACAATTATATCACCCAGTACGGCAGCTATCTGACATACTTCGGACTGGATACCAGCAAGGATCTGTCCACCCAGATGTATTCCGATACTCTGACCTGGCAGGACTATTTTGAGCAGAATGCTGTAGAGAGCCTGAAGCAGAATAAGGCGCTGATGGCAGAAGCCAAAGCAGCCGGCTTCACCTACGATACCACGGATGAGTACAACACTTTCAAGGAGACCATCAAAACCTCCGCTGCATCCGCAGGCATCTCCGAGAAGGAATATGTACGTTCCATCTACGGAAGCTATGCAACCATGGGCCGTATCGAAGAATATGTGAAGAACGACATGGTAATGAACGCTTATTATCAGAAGCTGCAGGAGGACAATGCTCCCAGTGATGATGAGATCCAGAGCTATTATGAGGAAAATAAGGCAACCTACGATTCCGTAGACTACCGCCTGACCACGATCGAAGCTGATCTGCCCACCGAGCCTACCGAACTGGCAGATCCCGTAGAGGAGACTGCTGCCGATACCACAGGTACCACCGATGGAACCGCAGCTACTGACAGCACACAGGATACCGCTTACCAGCCTTCCGATGCTGAGATCGCCAAGGCCATGGAAGATGCCAAGGTACTGGCTGACGATGCGGAGCAGACCGTGGCAAAAGACGGCGAAGCACACGAGAATGAGAAGAAGTCTTCCGTGAACTACCTGATCTCCGACTGGCTGTTTGATGATGCCAGAAAGGCAGGAGACACCACCGTCATTACTAACGACAACAGCCATTGCTACTATGCCGTGGCATTTGAGAAGAGATATCTGGATGAGACTCCTTCCGCAGATGTACGTGTGATCATTCCCACCGAGGATAAGACCGGTGAAGAGATCCTGGAGGAGTGGAAGAACGGTGCAGCTACCGAGGACAGCTTCGCAGAATTGTGCAAGAAGTATACACAGGATACTTCCGCAGTAGAGAACGGCGGTCTGTTCGAGCAGGTGACCAAGACAGGTATGACAGAGGAGCTGAGCAACTGGATCTTCGACACCAGCCGTCAGGCAGGAGATACCGTAGCCATCACTGTCAGTGACACCACCTATGTACTTTACTACATCGGACAGGATCAGCCCGAGTGGAAGATCAACATCAAGAATACGCTGGTATCCGATACAATGAGTCAGCATATGCAGGATATTTCTGCAGATGTAACAGTAGAGGATCCCAAGGGTAAGCTGAATTACCTGAAGGTGCAGGCAGAGGAATCCGCAGCCGATGAGACTGCGGCAGCAGAGACCCAGGAGATCACTGAGGAGCAGACCGCTGCTACCGAAGAGACCACAACACAGGCACAGTAACGCTTGCTCAGGAACAGAACATAGACAACAGACAAGTACCTGTTTCACTGCGCAAGCAGAAGAGACAGGTACTGTTAAGTTATAGGAGAGAAGAAATGCAGGAAAAGATCCTGGTATTAGATATTGATGGAACTTTGACCAATTCAAAAAAAGAGATCACAGAAGCAACCAAAAGAGGAATCTGGAATATTTTGCAGCATGGCCATAAGGTCATTCTGGCTTCCGGCCGTCCGACTCCCGGCATGAGAGGCTGTGAGGAAGAACTGGAATTGAAAAAATACGGTGGCTACCTCCTGTCATTTAACGGAGCACGTATTGTGGATTGCAAGACCGGCGAGGTAGTGTACCAGAGAACACTGCCCCTGTCTATCGTGCCCGGATTGTATGAATTCGCCAAGGCAAACGGCTGCGGACTGATCACTTATCAGGGAGAAGGAGTCATCTCCGCATTTGAGCCGGATAAATATGTGCAGTTAGAAGCGAGGATTAACGGAATCCCCATTAAAGTGGTGGATGATTTTGTATCCTACGTAGATTTTGATATCAATAAGTGCCTGATGACGGCACCGGAAGAGATCGCCCCTGCTCTTGAGAAACAGCTGCAGGAAAAATACAGCGATGTGGCAAGCATCTACCGTTCCGAACCCTATTTCATCGAGATCATGCCGAAAGATGTGAACAAAGCCACCTCTTTGGATCATATGCTGGAAGGCATGGGACTGACCAGAGAGAATGCGATCTGCTGCGGGGACGGTTACAATGACATCTCCATGATCGAATATGCGGGAACCGGCGTAGCAATGGGGAATGCCCAGCCGGCGGTCAAGGATGCGGCGGACTATATCACCGGCACCAACGATGAAGACGGACTGGTGGAAGTCATCGATAAGTTCATCATGAAACCGGAGCAGGCATAGCCTTTCTTAGAAACAAACAATAGACACAAAGCAGTAGCAAGCGAAAACTCACAGAGCAATGAGCGTGTGTGATTTTTGCAAAAGAGGATATATATGATTCAGATACAAATACCTGAAAAAGCGAAATATATCATAGAAACCATACAGAATGCCGGATTCGAAGCCTATGTGGTAGGCGGCTGCGTGCGGGATTCCATTCTGGGCAGATGCCCGGAGGACTGGGACATTACCACCTCGGCGAGACCGGAGCAGGTAAAGCAGCTGTTTCGTCGCACCATCGACACCGGAATCCAGCATGGCACCGTAACCGTCATGCTGGACAAGGAAGGCTTTGAGGTTACGACCTACCGTGTGGATGGAAAATACGAAGACAGCCGACATCCCAAAGAAGTGACGTTTACTCCGAACCTGGAGGAGGACCTGAAACGCCGGGATTTTACCATCAATGCCATGGCTTATAATGAAACGGAAGGCCTGATCGACATTTTCGGCGGATTAAAAGACATCGAGGCGAAGCTGATCCGATGCGTAGGCAACCCGGAGGAACGATTCGGAGAAGATGCCCTGCGCATCATGCGGGCGATCCGATTTTCCGCACAGCTGGGCTACGAGATCCACGAAGACACCGAGGCGGCAATCCGGAAGCTGGCACCGACTTTGCAGAAGATCAGTGCGGAGCGGATTCAGGTGGAACTGACTAAACTGTTGGTGTCCCCTCATCCCGACACCCTCAGAGAAGCTTATGACATGGGTGTCACCAAGGTGATCCTACCGGAATTCGATGCCATGATGGAGACACCGCAGAAGCACAAGCATCATAAATACAATGTGGGTGAGCATACCTTACATGCCCTCATAGAGATCGCACCTGAGAAGAATCTGCGTTATGCCATGCTGCTCCATGACATCGGCAAGCCGGCCACACTTACTGTGGATGAAGACGGAATCACTCATTTCTACGGACATCCGGCGGTGGGAGAAGAGATGGCGCGGAAGATTCTGCGGAGACTGCGATTTGATAATGATACCGTTGCGGTGGTCACCCGTCTGGTGAGATACCATGATTATGGCAATGATGTGATACCGGATCTGCGGATTGTCCGCCGGGCGGTGAATAAGATCGGGGAAGATATTTTCCCGTTGCTGTTCCCGGTGAAACGGGCAGATATTCTGGCACAGAGCGATTACCTGAGAACAGAAAAACTGGAGAATCTCGAACTCTGGAAGAAACTGTATCAGGAAATGCTGGAAAAGAAGCAGTGCGTCTCCCTGAAAACACTGGCGGTCACCGGCAGGGATCTGATCGACACCGGTATGAAACCGGGCAGAGAGCTGGGAGAGATGCTGCAACAGCTGCTGGAACTGGTATTGGAACATCCCGAGCAGAATACCAGAGAACAGCTGCTGGAAAAGGTAAAGGAACTGTCGGCAGACAAAGATTGAGCATACTTTACAGGCTTTCCTCATAAGATAGCGTAGGAACCGGAAAACGGTTAAGGACGTATCTTAGGAGGGATTGTAAGTGAATGACAGAGCAGTGGCACTGCTGGAGCAGTATGAGATAGAAGTATTGCGTACCCGAAAAGGAAGGGGAGCGATTCTGTGCGATACACAGCAGGGCTGCCTGATCTTCAAGGAATATACAGGACGCGAGGAACAGCTGCGTCTGCAGGAGCAGGTCCTGAAGCACCTGGAGGAACGGGGAACCGTTCCTGCGGAGCGATTGCTTGCCACAAAGGAAGGCGCGTTATCGGTGACAGACCGGGACGGTGTCAGATATATTCTGAAGACCTGGTGGGAAGGCCGAGAATGTAATATCCGTGACAGGGAAGAATGTATGGAAGCCATGCGGCTTCTGGCGAGACTGCACGGTGATCTGGAATTTACACCGGTATTTCCGGAGACGGAGGAGACTTCGGCACCGGTCATAGAGAGATATCTCCCCAGCCGGGACTATGAGAAGCATAACCGGGAGCTCAAGAGAGCCCGCAGGTTCTTGAAACAGCGCAGCCAGAAGACCTGGTTCGAGATCCGGTTGTCTGCAGTGATTGATCCTTTTTTAGAGGAAGCAAGACAACTGTGTGAAGAATGGAAAGAGATCGAGCTGGCTGCCTCCGATAGCGGAGAGGAAGTACCGCTGTGTTTCTGTCACGGAGATTACCAATATCATAATATTCTGCGGCAGGACCGTGGATTTTTCCTGGTAAACTTCGAAAAATGTCAGGCAGACGGGCCGGTGAGAGACCTGTATCTGCTGTTGCGAAAGCTTTTGGAAAAAAGTGAATGGGATGCCGAATGGGGCAGAGTGCTTCTGGCGGCTTATGAAAGTGTCAGACCGTTAAAGCCCTATGAGAGACAGGATCTGGTCTACCGCCTGTCCTATCCTGAGAAATTGTGGAAGATCGTAAACTTTTATTATAATTCCGGCAAGTCCTGGATCCCGGAGAAGAATCAGGAGAAACTGGACCGCCTGTTGGAACAGGAAGCGGCCAGAAAGAAATTCCTGAAACTGCTGCAAAGATAAAAGCCGGGCAATGAACGGCAGACAACGGAAGAGACGTTGCGGCAGGATCGCAGCGTCAGGAGACAAAGGAGAAGCAAAAACGTTGAAAAGATTCGAAGACAAAAAGTATTCGAAAACGAAACAGACAGTGGTAATCCTTTTGCTTGTGACAGCAATGTCATTTGCTGGATGCGGGCAGACAGAATCCTCCGGGACGGCGGCAACACCTGCGCCAACGGCACAGGCAGAGCGGATAGATACCGGCTTTGTTGTCACCAATCCGGACAGCTATGATTCCGCAGATACGGCGGTACTGGTGGATATCAATAATGTTGACAACACTGTCACACTGTTAAATCTGGATCTAGGCAAACGTTACACGCTGTCCATGGACGGAACAACGCGGTTCGCAGATAAATATGGAAAGGCAATTTCCCTGAGTCAGCTGCAGGAGGGGGACATCGTGGATGTGACTTTTTTGAAAAGTCAGAAGCATCTGACCTCCATGCAGCTGGCGCAGACAGCATGGCAGTATGACGATGTAGAGCACTACGAGATGAATACCGTACGGAATGAGGTGGCCATCGGGGAAGAGGTGTTCCAGCTGTCTAAGGATACCCAGTATTTTTCCCAGGGACACAGCATTGAAAAAATGGATCTGAATCCGGCGGATATCCTGACATTTCACGGCATTGACAGCACAGTGCTCAGCGTAACGGTGGAAAAAGGCCATGGATACCTCAGACTGGTCAATGATGAGAATTTTGTGGGTGGCTGGCTGGAAATCGGCCAGACACAGATCGTACGGATCACAGAGGACATGCTGGTGACTGTGCCGGAGGGAAGCTATCAGGTAGATATCAGCTATAACGGAGGTGGCGGCACGAAAAATGTCGTAATCAACCGCAACGAGGAAACAACACTGGATATCGGTGATCTGGAAGTGGCAGAGGCACAGTACGGTATGGTGCTGTTTTCCCTGAATCCTTCCGATGCAGAATTGTATATCGATGGAAGTCAGGTGGATGCTTCCCAGCCGGTCACGCTGGAATACGGTATTCATCAGATCATAGCGAAGGCGGACGGCTATAAGTCGCTCACACAGTATCTCAGGGTGGGACAGGAATCCGCAGGAGTGGATGTCCAGCTGGATAAGGCGGACTCCGACAGTGAAGACAGTACGGAAAGCAGCAGTTCTTCCAGCTCTTCCGCAACGGAATCTACCTCCACCGCAGATACGACTACGACCTATTACCGCGTGCATATTGATGCTCCGGAAAATGTGGAGGTATATCTGGACGGCAACTATGTGGGAATTTCCCCCTGCAGTTTTAAGAAGACCTCAGGAAGTCATGTGATCACCCTGCGAAAATCCGGTTATGAAACCAGAAGTTATACGGTACAGGTGGATGAAGAAGAAAAGGATGTATCCTACTCATTTGTAGACCTGACGCCCAGCTCTTCATCGACAGAATGATCCTTTCCGGGAGGGGAAGAAATGCCGTAAATATGCGGAAAAACCTTGACAAAAGGGATAAAAACAGATATATATATGTATAGGCGTTTCAAAAGAACTATTTTCGAGCGTAAAATTAATAACGAAAACTCATTACAGGAGGAGTTCAATATGAACAAAACAGAATTAGTTGCAGCTATGGCTGATCAGGCAGGTCTTTCCAAGAAGGACGCAGAGAAGGCATTAAAGGCATTCACAGATGTTGTTGCTGAAGAGTTAAAGAAGGATGGTAAGGTTCAGTTAGTTGGCTTCGGTACTTTCGAAGTATCCAGCAGAGCAGCTAGAGAGGGTAGAAATCCTCAGAGCGGCGCACCTATGAAGATCGCTGCTTCCAAGGCTCCTAAGTTCAAGGCTGGTAAGGCATTAAAGGATATGCTGAACGCATAATAGAAGCTGAATTTTCAGAGACTCGATAGGACAACCTTTCGGGTCTCTTTTGTTTTTCAGAAACGGATGATCGTGAGGTTAAAAGCATGAGATTAGACAAATATTTGAAGGTATCCCGACTGATCAAGCGCCGTACTGTGGCTAATGAAGCCTGCGACAGCGGCAGAGTGCTGATCAATGATAAGCCGGCAAAGGCATCCGCCAATGTCAAAGAGGGAGATATCATTTCCATCTCTTTCGGCAACAAGGAAGTAAAAGTCGAGGTCCTGGATGTACAGGAGACCGTGAAAAAAGAAGAAGCCAAAGAACTTTTCCGTTATATATAATATCAGGTTCTCTATGTATAAATTTCCACATTTTCCCATACAATACATTGTAAGTCCGGTTCCGGAAGGAGCGGAGGATGGGAGGCTATGGAGAGAATGGAAGATTTAAACGCGACAGGACGTATGCATAAAGTGACCATGACCAACAGACGGACATGTACCGTGAATGGGGTAAATGACGTCCTTTCCTTTGATCTGCGGGAGATCCTGCTGGAGACGGAACAGGGGATGCTGATGATCCGTGGCAACGAGCTCCATGTGAACCGCCTGACATTAGACAAGGGGGAAGTGGATATTGACGGCCGGATCGACAGCCTTGTATATTCGGATACCGCAGCATCCGGAGAAAAACAGGAATCTTTCCTGGGCAGGCTGTTCCGCTGATGGATGAAAATGTTTTTCTGCTGCATTCCTTTCTGCTGGGTGTGGGGATCACTTTTCTGTATGATATTCTGCGGATCCTGCGAAGAGTGTTTGCTCACAGTACCAGCATGGTATCTCTGGAAGATCTGGCATTCTGGATCTACTGTGCGGGAAAGGTCTTTCTGCTGATGTTTCATGAAAGTAACGGGAACCTGCGATGGTTTGCCGTGCTGGGGGCATTGGCGGGAATGTACCTGTATCACAGGACAATCAGTCCCTTTTTTGTAAAGTATGTGGCACTGGGCCTGAATACTCTTCTGCACCCAATCCGGAAAGCCTTGCGGATAACGGGAAATTGGCTGAAAAAGCAGTTGACTATACTTAGGAAAATGCTTAAAATATTCATTAAAAGGAGATGCGCGTATGGCAAGAAGAAAAGCAGCCTACCGCAAGAGACACCAGAACCGGTTCAGTATGTTCCTGGTGACCCTGGTCGTGTTGATGATCATGGTGGTCGTTGCGGCGCGGAGCGTGGAATTACAACAGAAGATTGCGGGCTATGATACCCAGATCGCAAGCCTTGGCGCGCAGATCGAAGCAGAGCAGACCAGAGCGGAACAGATCGAGGAATTCGGTAAGTACACTCAGACGAAAGCTTATGTGGAAGAGGTGGCGAAGGATAAGCTGGGACTGGTATACGAAGGTGAGATCCTTTTTCAGGAAGACAATTAAGCAGGGAAACTGTTTCTCAACAGTGAACCTGCTTTTTTTGTCGCAAAAAATGAAGTCTTTCCCTCCCTCGATTTGACAAAAGGAAGAGGAAAACTGCCCTATAATCGTGAAAACAGAAAGGGGAGGATGCCATGATCATAGGGAAAAAGGAGCAGGAACGGCTGGAGAGAGAACAGTGTGCACAGATCTCACTGCTGTGCAGACAGAAACTGATGGGATATGCGGAGAGTTTTGAGGAACTGGGGAAGAGCTTTCGGCAGGAGATACAGATTACAGGAGAGGACAGGCAGAATATTCTGGAAAAATGTATGCTGTGGCAGAGCAGACAGATCATGGGAGACCATCTGCAGGAAGTGGCCCGGATCATGGAACGGGTGGCAGGAGAGGAACTGGGGTATTGTCCGCTGGAAGAGAAAAAGAGGAAAAGCCTGGTACAGGCGCTCAAGAGTGAAGGGATCATCGCCAGAGACCTCTGCTATGTGGAGAAGGACGGCAGCAGCTCCGGGACAGAAGCAGGGATCAGTATGACACTGTCCACCGAAAAAAGGCACTATAAGGCGGCTCAGGTGGCGGACATGCTGACGGTATTATTGGGAAAAAAGCTGCAGGTCTCTTCAGGAAGCCCTTATCTCGTGGAGCAGGAGCCGCATTGTTTTCTGTTCACAGAGGAACCGAAATACATAGCACTGACGGGGGTGAGCCGGGCGGTAAAAGAAGGGGAGAAAGTCTCGGGGGATCAGTATGCCACCATGGAATCGGAAAAAGGGAAGCTGATCCTGCTGTTGTCTGATGGGACAGGCTCCGGGGAGGATGCCAGCCGGGGCAGCGGCAGAGTCATGGATCTCATGGAAAAAATGCTGGAGGCGGGCTTCGGGACCGAGGCATCTGTGAATCTCCTGAATTCTGCGTTGTATGCGCAAAATGAAGAGGACGATCATCCTACGATAGACCTTTGCAGCCTGGATCTGTATACCGGCGAATGTGAGATCTGCAAGGTGGGCGGTGTTGCCACGTTCTGGAAGACCTCCGGAAGGGTTCTCTGTGTCGGCGGCGAAAGCCTGCCGTTAGGTATTTTTCAAAAAGTGCAGATAGAACGACAGATGTGTCAGATCCGGCCGGGAGATCTGCTGGTCATGATGACGGACGGGGTTCTGGATATGATGGAAGACGGGGAAGAGCGCATGGCACAGGTGCTGGAAGGGTTGCAGGAACAGAACCCGCAGGAGATCGCAGAAAAAATATTGTCCTATGCCATCTGTGCCTCAGAGGGACGGATTCGGGACGATATGACGGTATTTGTGCTCTGCCTGTGGGAAAACACGTGATGCCGCCTTGATTTTTCCTCATAATTAGGATAGAGTAAAAACATGAATACATGGATGGATACGCAAGAAAAAGTATTTGCATATATCAGAGAGCATCACATGCTGCAGGCCGGCGACCGTGTGGTAGCCGGTGTTTCTGGAGGGGCAGACTCGGTTTGCCTCTTATTTTTGTTGCTGGAATGGCAGAAGGAAGTACCTACAGACATTGCCGTAGTGCATGTGGATCACGGCATTCGCGCGGAGGCCGGAGAAGATGCGCGGTATGTGGAGCAGCTCTGCGAGGAGAGAGGAATCCCTTTTTTCCTGACCAGGGCAGAGGTAAGGAACAGAGCCCGCATGGAGAAAATCTCTGAGGAAGAAGCCGGGCGCAGAACGAGATATGAGGCGTTTGAAAAGGCGGCAAAGGAGTGGGGAGCCACGAAGATCGCAGTGGCCCACAACAGCAATGACCGCAGCGAGACCCAGCTGTTCCATTTGTTCCGGGGCAGTGGAATCCGGGGACTGGCCAGCATTTTGCCTGTGAGAGATCGGATTATACGACCGCTCCTATGTCTGGAACGGTGGGAGATCGAGAAGTTTTTACAACAGCGAGGAATTGTCTATTGCAAGGATGCCACCAATGAGGAGGATGACTACACAAGAAATCGTATTCGGCATCATATTTTGCCTTATGTGGAGGAGAATATTGTAAAGGGCTGTGTAGCGCATATGAATCAGACGGCGGAGCTGCTGGCGGAGACGGAGGACTATCTGGAACTGCAGACAAAAGAAGCAGCTGGCCGATGTATCCGGGCAACGGACGGTGACGGAGAGTCCGCAGAGACGGGGGACAGCCGGAACGCGGTGATCTGTATTGCTGTGGAGTCTTTTCTGTCGTTGCATCCTGTGATCCGTAAGCGCCTCTTGTATGAAGAAGTGAAGCAATTGTCTCCCGGGCAGAAAGACATCACTTACCAGCATATTCAGGAGCTGCTGACCTTGTTTACCAGGGAAGGCAACCGGCAGATCTGTCTTCCGTTCGGCATCCGGGGTAGACGGCAATATGAGGAAGTCCTGCTGACAGTAGAGAGGACAGACAGGGAGCTTTTGGAGAAGACGGAAGTGGCTGAGAAATATCAACCAACTCTGCAGCTTTCTCCCGGACAGACAGGGACAGTGGAATGTGAAGTGGGAACGGTGGAATACTGTGTGTGTGACCTGGCCGCTGCCCATGAAAAAAACCAAGAAGTTCCCACAAATCAGTATACGAAATGGTTTGATTATGATAAAATAAAAAAATGTCCGGTGATACGGACAAGAAAGCCGGGTGATTATCTGACCATTGCTGACGGCAGAGGCGGGATGATCCATAAATCGCTGAAAAGTTATCTGGTCGATCAAAAGATCCCACAGGCGGAACGCGACAGACTGCCGATCCTGGCAGAGGGAGAGCATGTACTGTGGGTCGTGGGATACCGTATCAGCGAATATTATAAAGTAACGGAGAATACAAAACGTATTTTAAAGGTACAATTAATAAGAAAGGAGTTCGCTTAAAAGCGAAAGGACAAAAGAAAATGGCAGAGCATATCAGAGTACTGTTGACAGAAGAGGAAGTAGATAAGAGAATCCAGGAGATCGGTGAGCAGATCAGCAAGGATTATGCGGGTAAGCAGGTACACCTTGTATGTGTACTGAAGGGTGGCAGCTTTTTCATGTGTGAACTGGCAAAGCGTATCACTGTTCCCGTATCTCTGGACTTTATGTCCGTATCCAGCTATGGCAGCGATACCAAGTCCAGCGGTGTAGTCAAGATCGTGAAGGATCTGGACGAATCTCTGAAAGATAAGGAAGTTATTGTAGTAGAGGATATCGTGGACAGCGGAAGAACCCTGAGCTATCTGCTGGAGATGCTGAAGGACAGAGGTCCGGCTTCTTTACGTCTGTGCACCCTGTTGGACAAACCCGAGAGAAGAGTGATCGATGTCCATGTGGATTATACCGGATTTAATATTCCCGATGAGTTTGTAGTGGGCTATGGTCTGGATTATGATCAGAGATATCGTAATCTGCCTTACATCGGTGTGGTAGAATTCGATTAAGCGATACAAAGATGTAGGAGGCCCGTGAAGTTGAAACAAAACGGCAAAACAATCAATTCATATTTTATATTTATCATACTTCTGCTTCTGGTGATCTTCGGCCTCAACCTGTTGAACAACCGTACAGATGAATACACCAAGGCGGAGTTCATTGCGGATCTGGATGCCGGCAATGTATCGGAAGTCGTGGTGCAGCCCAACGGAGAAGCACCTACCGGATATCTGGAGATCCAGATGAAGAACGGTGCATCTCATAAGCTGTACGCAACGGACATTACAGAACTGGAGACCCTGGTACGTGAGTATGGGTTTGATCCGGTGGTCAATGACATTGAAAGGGAGAACTGGTTCCTGACCTATATGCTGCCGATGCTGGTCGTGCTGGCGGTGGGAATTTTCCTGTTCATGATGATGAATGCCCAACAAGCAGGCGGCGGTAACGGCAAGATGATGAACTTCGGCAAAAGCCGCGCCAAGATGACATTGGGTGACAAGAGTGTCACATTCGCTCAGGTAGCCGGTCTGAAAGAGGAAAAGGAAGAACTGGAGGAGATCGTTGATTTCCTGAAGGAGCCGGGAAAATACACCGGTGTCGGAGCCAGAATCCCCAAGGGTGTCCTGTTGGAGGGCCCTCCCGGAACCGGTAAGACCCTGTTGGCGAAAGCCGTGGCAGGCGAAGCCGGAGTACCTTTTTTCAGCATCTCCGGATCTGATTTCGTGGAAATGTTCGTCGGTGTGGGCGCTTCCCGTGTGCGTGACCTGTTTGAAGAAGCAAAGCATAATGCACCTTGTATCGTATTTATCGATGAGATCGATGCCGTGGCAAGACGGCGTGGTACCGGTATGGGCGGCGGACACGATGAGAGAGAGCAGACCCTGAACCAGTTACTGGTAGAAATGGACGGTTTCGGCGTCAATGAGGGCATTATCGTTATGGCGGCCACCAACCGTGTGGATATTCTGGATCCTGCAATCCTGCGTCCCGGTCGTTTCGACCGTAAGGTAGCGGTAGGGACTCCGGATGTGGGTGGCAGAGAAGAAATACTGAAGGTACATGCGAAGAATAAGCCCCTGGGAGATGATGTAAATTTACAGCAGCTTGCACAGACTACCGCAGGATTCACCGGAGCGGATCTGGAGAATCTGTTGAACGAGGCAGCGATCATCGCAGCGAAGGAGAATCGCTCCTTTATCGCAAATAAAGATGTTAAGAGGGCGTTTGTCAAAGTAGGAATCGGTGCAGAGAAGAAGAGCCGCATTATTTCCGACAAGGAGAAGAAGATTACGGCATACCACGAAGCAGGCCATGCGATCCTGTTCCATGTACTTCCGGATGTGGGACCGGTCTATACCGTATCCATTATCCCGACCGGAGTGGGAGCTGCCGGTTATACCATGCCCCTGCCGGAAAAGGATGAGATGTTCGCCACCAAGAGCCGTATGCTCCAGGATATCATGGTATCTCTGGGAGGACGTATTGCGGAGGAGATCATCTTCGGTGATATCACCACAGGAGCTTCCAGTGATATCAAGAAAGCCACCAAGACGGCCCGCCGTATGGTGACCCGTTACGGAATGTCCGATCATATCGGTGTCATCTGTTATGATGATGACGATGATGAAGTCTTCATCGGTAAGGATCTGGCACATGCCAAGGCGCACAGTGAGGAGATTTCCGGTGAGATCGATAAGGAAGTCAAGCACATCATCGATGACTGCTATACCAAAGCCAAGGATATTATCTTACAGCATGAGGATGTGCTGCATAGCTGTGCACAGCTGCTGTTGGAGAAGGAGAAGATCACCAGAGAAGAATTCGAGGGCCTTTTCGTATAGGAAAAGGTTTTCGCGGGAGTTTCGTGGAATTGGTAGTATTGTACAAACCGATTTTGTGAAAAATATACAAAAATGAATATTCACTTTTGTGATATTTGTGAATTTTGAGAATAGTCAAAAATAGGAGTGCATGCTATTATAATACTCGTAACCCCCCCCAATACATTATATAGTTTTTTGCTATACCCCATAAGAAAGAAATACCTTCTCTAAAAAGGGCAGTCCTCCCAAGACTGTCCTTTTTACTGTCTAAAAATCGCTGAATAAAGAGGCGGGCAGTTGTCAGATGTAAGGAAAAAGGGTATAATAAATAGAGCTTTTGAGCTTGGGACATGTCATACTGCCGGAGCGCACAAGACAACAAAGCACTTTGGCAGAAGCAGTGTCATAATATAGATAGTAAGACATTAGTCTCAGAAAGGGTAGATACTATGGATCTGGAGCTATTACGTCGAACAGAATATAATCAGCAATACATTGCGGCCATGAGACCTGTATTTAACAGGAGAGCACTTTTTACAGATACCAGTGCGGAATATGTGATTCCGGAAGAGCCGGCCTGTTTTTCCGAAGTGACGATCCGCTTCCGGACCGCCAGAAATAATGTGGACAGAGTGTTCCTGGTATGCGGCGGACAGAAGCATCTTATGGTACGTGTGGAGAGCAAAAATGATTTTGACTATTATGCCTACGTAATGCGTCTGGATGATCAGAAGGTATCTTATTATTTTGAGGTGCAGACCGGCAGAATTACCGGCATCTTTGATATGCGGGGCCTGGTGCAGGAAGTTAATGAATATTATGATTTCATTATCATTCCCGGTTTCCACACCCCCGACTGGGCCAAGGGAGCGGTCATGTACCAGATCTATACGGATCGTTTCTGTAATGGAGATTCTTCCAATGATGTGTTGACCAATGAATATTGCTACATCGGAGAACCGGTACACCGCGTAGAGGACTGGGGACGTTATCCCGCACAGATGGATGTCCGTGAGTTCTACGGCGGAGACCTGCAGGGTGTGCTGGACAAGATGGACTACCTGCAGGATCTGGGAGTTGAGGTGATTTATTTTAATCCTCTGTTTGTCTCCCCTTCCAACCACAAATACGATATTCAGGATTATGATTATATTGATCCCCATATTGGAAAGATTGTCAGTGATGAAGGGGATCTGCTTCCCGACGGACAGCGGGAGAACCGTTTTGCTTCCCGTTACATCGACCGTGTGACTAACAAGGCGAATCTGGAAGCCAGCAACGAGCTGTTTGCTCAGGTGGTGGCAGAGGCACACCGCAGAGACATGAGAGTCATTCTGGATGGCGTGTTCAATCACTGTGGTTCCTTTAATAAATGGATGGACAGAGAGCGCATCTATGAGAATGCGGAAGGATATGACAAGGGTGCCTATGTCAGTGCTGACAGCCCTTATCGGAATTACTTTGATTTCCACAATCAGGCAGCATGGCCCTATAACAATTCCTATGACGGATGGTGGGGACATGACACACTGCCGAAGCTGAACTACGAGGGATCCCAGGAACTGATGGACTATGTCCTTCATGTAGCGAAAAAATGGGTATCTCCGCCCTACAATGTGGATGGCTGGAGACTGGATGTGGCGGCAGACTTAGGCCACAGCCAGGAGTTCAATCATCATTTCTGGCAGGAATTCCGGAAAGCGGTAAAAGAGGCCAATCCGGAGGCTATTATTCTGGCAGAGCACTACGGCAATACCAGAGACTGGCTGCAGGGCAACGAATGGGATACTGTCATGAACTACGATGCGTTCATGGAGCCCGTGACCTGGTTCCTCACCGGTATGGAGAAGCACAGCGATGACTATAGAGAGGATCTGCTCGGCAATGCAGAGAGCTTCTGGGGAGCCATGCGGCATCATACCTCCAGTTTCTCCATGCCCAGCTGGCAGGTGGCTATGAATGAACTTTCCAACCATGATCATTCCCGTTTTCTGACGAGAACAAATCATAAGGTGGGACGTACCAATACACTGGGACCGCAGGCTGCGGAACAGGGTATCAATAAGGCAGTCTTCCGGGAAGGCGTTGTAATCCAGATGACATGGACGGGTGCTCCTACAATCTATTACGGAGATGAGGCAGGTGTCTGTGGTTTCACAGATCCTGACAACCGCAGAACGTATCCCTGGGGACATGAGGATCAGGTGCTGCTGGCATTTCATAAGGACATTATCCGCCTGCGCCGGGAGAACGAGGAGCTGCGGATTGGCTCCTTGAAAATGCTGGAAAATGACTACAACTTTATTTCTTACGGACGTTTTAACCGCAAGGGGCAGTGTGCGATCCTGATCAATAATAATTATCATCCCATCACCAAAGAGATTCATGTGTGGGAGATCGGAACCCCTAAGACAGGTAAGATGAAAGTGATCCTGCAGTCCAGGGATGACGGGTATTGCATGGAAGGTGCGGAGTATGAGATCAGGGCAGGCAAGGTTCTGATCGAGATGCCACAGACCTCGGCAACGATCCTGAAATACGTAGAAGAATAAATATATGTAACTATTCAGAACACCATTCGCAAAACCGCCTCTGCGAGGCTTCCTTTTTGCTCATGGTGGTTACTTCGCCCTATAAATAGTATCAAATGCTCTTACGAATGCAAGGATTCGACGCTCATTCGATACTATTTACATGGCTCTGAATAGTTACAAATACAAAAGACAGAGAGGATATTCGATGTTCACCATCATTATTACCCTGCTGTTGCCGCTGGTATCCATTGGAATCTGGCGGCAATCTATTTTAAAAAATAACAAAAAAAGCGGACAGTCTGTCACGATCGGGAAGGGAGAATATGTCCTTCGCTATCTCACCTGCCTACTCTGTATGCTGGTCATTCCCTGGATCCTGTTGTCGCTGACCGGCAATGACGGCAATACGATCTTGAGAAAGCTGTTGGAATCCAGAGAATATGCAGTGAAAGTTCTATGTCTGGAGATCAGCATGATGCTGGTCTATGCCATTGCGGAATTGTTCGTGGAAGAAGCGAAAGCCGGAAAGCATGAGAAGATCCGGAGCGTCCTGAGCAAGATTACCGACAGCAAGGCGTGGAGCGTATTTCGCAAATACATAGGACCGGTGGCAGTACTGGCATTGACAGTGCTGGTGGTGTGTCTGAATTTCAGCATGATGTCCGACCGCGTACTGTGGGGGGATGAGGCGTTTTCTGCGAATACGGCCCACAAGGATGTGGATGGCATTTTGCAGGTATTGTATTACTGGGACAATCATCCGCCACTGTATTATTACTGGCTGAAATTATTCGGGACCCTGTTCGGATATAAGGTACCGGTATTCCATCTGGCCTCTCTGGTGCCCTTCGTGATTGGGATCGTACTGGCACTGACCGTTGTGCGGAAACATTTCGGACTGCTTCCGGCAACATTTTTTGTGATGATCTCCGGTCTGGGACAGGCATGTCTGGAGTACAATCTGGAAGTCCGCATGTATGCGCTGGCTTTCCTGTGTGTAATGGGTTGCTTCTATTGTTCCTACAGAGTCATTGCTGACGGCAGCAGGAAGACCTGGGCAGGCATGGTGCTGTGGGCACTGGCAGCAGCGTATTCTCACTATTATGCACTGGTGGCTGTAGGCATTATGATGTTTTTCACCGGAGTGGCCGTATGGATCAAATACCGTTGGAAAACATGGATAAAGGGTGTTCTGGCCATCGTAGCATTTTTCATAGGTTATGCACCCTGGCTATATTTCTTCTATGCCGGCTTGAAAAATGTCAGCAGAGGCTGGTGGATGACAGAGATCCTGGGACTGGATCAGAGTCTGGAGATTGTTATGGGCGGCAGAGGGATGAATGGTATCGTATTCCCGTTGGTGATTCTGTTTCTGGTGGTGACCCTGGCAGTGGATTCTTCTGTATTCTCTGTGGAAAAAGACGGAGTACATATGCAGAAGCCTTCTGTGAGAAACTGGTCTGACAAGACATATGCCATGGCAGTGGGAGCCTGCACAATCCTTGGAACTTTGGCATTTGCTTATTTGTTAAGTGTTGTTATGGCACCGATGCTGGCACAGAGATATCTGTATCCGTTAAGTGCGGTGGCAATCGTCATGCTGGCGGTGGGCAGCAGCCGTGTGCTGGAACTGGCTGCAGAGCTGGAGAAGAAGTCCTGGAAGGGTCTGGAGGCTGTAAGCAGAATTGTTCTGGCGGTATTGCTGGTAGTATTATTCGGCCTGGGAATTCAGAACTATCGGGAATGCTATGACAGCTATGAACAGCAGAAGGTGGAGACCGAAAAGACACTGAATCTGATCGGTACCCCCGATGAGGATGTAAATATGGTCACGAATGGAGTAAAACATCTGGGTTGGACCGTGCTGTATTATTACTATCCGGATAATGAAATCGTGAACGGAGATTACAACCAGGCGGATTCCGACAGGTTCTGGTATTTTACACCGACCGAACTTGGCGCAGATGCCATCGCCGGATTGCAGCAGGATGGATATCAGGTAACCGATTACGGACTGATGCAACTGTCGCAGTATCCTTTCTATTTATATTATATTGAAGCAGTTCAGCCTGCGCCATTCGCAAAGTTGCGTTAGCACGCTTTTTCGTCACTTCGTGACTACTTTTGCTCATAGATTGGCGCTCTGCTCATAGGATGACAGAATTGACGCTTTGTGTGCGAGCACCCAATCGTCGCTTCTGTCATCCTATGGCTGAACTTTTACACTAAAATAATAAAAACATCTTGCAATTTGTGTGAACATATGCTACAATTTCACATTGTTAAGGCACTTTGCCTGACATGGATGGATTCCCGAGTGGCCAAAGGGGACAGACTGTAAATCTGCTGCAATTTGCTTCGGTGGTTCGAATCCACCTCC
>PPYE01047041.1_pt1 | contig 20596 bp, 43 predicted proteins | sample 1559881 | NCBI WGS metagenome assembly PPYE01 (sample SAMN08240022, study PRJNA423297) | Human gut metagenome, whole genome shotgun sequencing project.
CAAATTCAATCACCCACACCCACGGATTCGCATTCCAACCGTAGCTATCAAGGTCGGATTTCTTGATGGTGCTGTTCCATAATTTTACAAAAGCCATTAACATTTCATCTGCCGTTGTAGGTTTATTGAAATATATTCCTTCTTTCGGCACATCACTAGCCCACATCTCCTGCAACCGCTCCACTCTCACATTCGTAACTTTAATCCAGATACGTGCTGCTTCTTTCGGCATGTGGATGGATGGTTTCCACGGCTCATCCGCATCTTCCGAGTTAGCAATACTTGCTTTGTATCCGTAAAATTCTGCCAGATGACAGCTTTTGCCTTCGCCTACTCGCTTGATGTACTTATGCCATGTTTCCCGGACATACAGGATATCACCTGGTTGATACGGTGCTTTTCTGATACACGGCTCATTTTTTCCGTTATACAACATCAGTCCATCTTTAATATATCCAGTCCATCGTGGATTTTCTCCTGACAAGAATTTTACAAGCCGTCTGGTACAACTTTTCCGTCCGTCCATAATTGCCCGAACCATCTCGGTATTGAATAAAATTGGTTTAATTGCCATCTACTCCACCGCCTTTTTAATATTCTCTGCATTTATTCTTTTTCCCGGACATTTTCAATTTTTGCTTCTACATGTATCCCATATCCATCTGGATCTATCAGTTCAAAACTGATGCTGTTTTCATCGGTTTTAAATTTTTCAGTTAAGATTCGTTTTAAATCCGTCTCGTCCAGCCGTATTGTTTTTGTTTCTGTCATAGTCTTATTTCTCCATCTACATCTCACATAATTTTTCAATAAAAAACCACCAACCAATTATGTTCTTTTGTTCACCCTCTGTTCCGTATTTTTATCATACATGACATAAGTTCATGATATTCTTTTGTAAATTTACCTCTTGCACTTATATCTTTTTTCATAAAATCACCTCATCAAATCATATTTTGTGTATTTTTGTGTATTTTCTATTGATTTTTACACAATTTTGTGTATAATATAATTATAGGAGGTACATAATGAATCCCAGACAACAAACAATCAAACAACTCAATGCTTCCGGTTATGAATTGAAACGCCACGGTGCTAATCACGACATTTATTACAATCCACAGACACACAGCACCATACCTGTCAAAAGGCACGACTTCAATGAAAACGATATGAAGTACATCTTCAAGGAAGCCAACATCAGCAGGAAACATTAAATGTGTTTCCTGCTTACAAGCAAGGAGGTTTACTATGAAATATATTTACACAGCTTTATTTACACCTATTGAGGACGGTTCCGGATACTATGTAAAAGTTCCTGATCTTCCTGGATGCATCACTACCGGCAACAGTCTTTCTGATGCAATTGATCAGATTACTGATGCGATGAGCGCATGGCTTGTTGTTGCTGAAGATGAAGGTGAACCAATTGCCCCACCTACTCCACAGGAACAGCTTGCTAATGATTCAGATTCCATCTGTTCATTGATTTCTGCAGATACCATTGAATATCGTGCACAAACCGATACCAGTGCCGTCCGGAAGAATGTTTCTCTTCCAAGTTGGATGTCGCGGCTTGCCGATAAGCGAGGTATCAACTGCTCCCAAGTTCTTCAAGATGCCCTCCGTTCAATTTTTGACGGTCCATCATCAATTGCAAAAACTCATTAAGTACTTCCGGATATCCAGCTATCACATGATAGCTGGATATCTCTATTCCTGATTAATTATCGTCTTGCATTCTTCATGAAATCCTTTGTGATCGCTGCTCTGTATCTTTCAAGATCATTTCCTGTGTCGTATGATACCGGCAGCTCCATCCAGGCATTTACATACAGATCATTTTGTAAAAAGCTCTCCTGGCTGGATCCGATCATGAATGTTCCGTCTTCATCACCATTCACTATATATCTTCCAACCATTGGTACCGGATAATTTTCAAGCGACAATAACAGGTATTTATCTGGTGGTGGAAGTTCTTCCTCCACGGTTGTCCATGCTTGATTAGCCGCATCCTTCTCACACTCTTCACATGCTTTCACCATATCGGCATCCATATCCGATTCTTTTCCAATGTCAATGAGGATCACTGGCAGTCCTTGGTCTATAACCCACATTACATCTTCCAACTTGTACAGCTTTCTTTTTCTTGGATTCGCACAGATAATGCTCACCGGTGCATCATCCGGAAAACTGTTTACATATTCTTTTAATTCACTATTCTTCATATTCGTCTCCTTTGCTAATTTTTGTATGTGACTGTTTTTCGATATACTCCGCTTTTAGGAATTCTATTTTGCATCTATTACATCCATTTTCACCGCAATATTCTGATTTTCTACAATGCTGGTTCCATAAAGCATACTTATCAATAGATTTGTCCTCGATATTCTGCATACATCCATATCCCATATTGTCAAACAGTCTGAAAAACTGTTCTGGTGATTTACATGACATAAGAACATCAAAATTTGTCTTTTTATCAAATAGGCTTATTTGTCCATTCATGCTTCCATCCTATCCTCCCTAACTTTTTGCTCTTCTTGCAATACTGCTGCACTGTTTCTCTCATTGCGTCGTTTCTTTCCAGTATGATTTCCACACCAATGATCCTTACAATCTGCACTCATGCAATAATTCCTGTGGATGCAACTGCTGCACATTTCTTCCAATGTCATCTCGAAACCTCCGTGGTCATCTTTGTTTCTTCCGCTGTCTTACAGCTATTGCTAATTTAGCTATCTGTAATCCTGTTTCTGTAAGATTCGGATTCTCAAAACGCAGTTTACTTCTGTTCATTTCAAGATTTTCTTCGTTATCAATCAAAAACAAATTCTCTATACTGCAGTTGTCTTTGTCTCCATCCAGAAAAGATACTTTCTTTCCCTCTGGAATCGGTCCGTTATGTTTTTCCCATTCTGCTCTGTGAACAAATTCAAATCTTTCCCTTTGTGTACCCGTATCTTTGACTTTTCTTAAAAGATAACCATCTGTTGTATGTGTATATTTTCCAACTTCCATATGGTTTGCAGGAACATTTCCAGGCTTAAACATTGTTCCTTTGCATTTTTCATACTGCTCCATGCTCATTGGTTTCCCTTTATTAGCCGGCACATCACCTTTTTTAAATCTGCAGTCAACTCCACTGATGATGTCATGATTCTTTTTGTATGCCCTACACTGTCTCTCGTTAAACTCTATTCCGAAATGTACAGACACCAGTTCTGCAATCTCCTTTGTTTTTCTTCCTGGTGCAATACTCCGTATGTAATTTTCCATTCCGTCCGGATATTTAAAAGATTTACCTTTTGGATGTCCTATTTGTGTTCCACTTTTGATTTTGTATCTGGATTTTGCTCCTTTTATCATCTCTTCTGTAAATACCATTCCATATTTATCATCAAAGCTTTGGTTATTAATCAAAATTGTTACCTGTTTTGTTGTCCGTCCTGGCACATTTTTACGTAACCAGTCAACAACCTCATCCGGCCATTTGTTCATTTAAAATCGCCTCCCTTATGGTGAGAATGAACCTCTAACATATCCGGCATCTCCCGGTTCTGATCATATCTGTACTCATCCATGTGCTGCATGACTTTGAACTGAAGCTCACCGACCTCTACTATCTGCTTTCCTATTTTCATCATAGCATCTGCTCTTCTTATTTCTTCATCAAGTTTCTCATCCCTTAAATCATCATCACCCAGCTTTTCCAACTGAGCAAACAGATGATTATTCAAATCTCCAAGCGTATTATTCATGGTACTTGTCCTCCTTACAGACACAAATTAATTAAATGGCAATTCTTCGTCTATCCCTTCCGGAATATTCATAAATCCATCTCCAACAGAACCGGCCGGTGGTTCCTGCTGGCTTTCCCCTGCTGCCTTTTTGCTTTCTGCAAATTCCTGTTCTTCCAATACCACATCTGTTGTATATACACGCTGACCATCTCTGTTCGTATATGATCCGGTCTGCAATCTTCCTGTTACAATAACCTTTGTCCCCTTCTTTAAAAATCTTTCTGCAAACTCCCCAGCTCGCCCAAACGCGACACAGGAAATAAAGTCCGCGGACTGCTGCCCTTCATTCTTCACTCTGCGATCAACAGCCAGCGAGTACCGCGCTATACAGATTTTTTCCTGTGAATTGTTCTGCTCTGTATATCTGACATCCGGATTTCTTGTTAGTCTTCCCATTAATATGACCTTATTCATTCTTTTCTCCCTTCATGATCTGAATGCCAAGGATGCAATAACCATCTTCCAGTCCTGTATAATCTTCCAACATAAATGTCACTTTTGCCTGTATCATTCGCCCTGTATTCTTACCATCTGCATATTCCATCAACTCCAAGATATCCCCGACTTTATACCCACGATCATTTTTTCTTAACTCAAAAGGCTTTTTGCCTGATGCCACTGCATCAAAGTACATTCTGGCCAATTTTATCTGATGTATCTTTTGCGACTGCTGCACATCTGACGGTAATTGCTCCATTTGCTGCGCATCTGCCATATCACGCAGTTTTTTCTTTGTATCACGATCAATAGCCGCCTGTTCTTCCTCGTACTTCTGCCCTTCGGTCTTATATGCTTCCTTACGGTTCTTGTACTGGTCGCATGAGGTACATGTGCTCGTTTTTACATTGCATGTCTCGTACTCTGTGCAGGAATAACAGATAGATGTGATTCCTTCCGGGTGTGGTGTCTGATACTCCTTCATGTTCATATCAATACCCACAATCTCCATTTGCCCCGGTAACGGTTGCTCAGGATCATCCTGCTGTATATCCGTGTCAGATTGTGACACTGCTTTCGGTTCTGACTGCTGCACCTCTGCACTCTTCATTTTCTTTATATCCTTGTGCGTAAGTCCACCTCCGGACTCTTCCTGTTCTTGCAATGCTGCCTTCTGTTTATCCTCCGGCATTCCACTTAATTCGTATGCAGCGGAAAATGTAATTCTTTCCTTATCCAGCTCTTCTTTCCATTCTGGTATCAGATTCTTATGAATGCTTTCAATCTGTGCAATTTTCGTTGCCGAAACCTTTAACATATCAGCGATAACATCTCGCAATCTTCCATTCTGCAGATCATATCCCTTTATTGTAAGGTGATTCTCTTTCATGTATTTCAGTTCTTCCTTAAGAATCTGTTCCTCTTGAATTTTCGTTGCAACATTCTTTGGTCTGCTGCTGTTTGCAATTATGATCTCAATTCTTTCCTCGTGCTCATTGATAGGACTTCGGACCTGGCATGTTACTATCTCAAATTCCTTATATCCTTTTTCGACAAGCAACTGTAATGCTCTCCACCTTCGTTCTCCTGATATCAATTTGTATTCACCTTTTTCACATGGCTCATACTTTACTGCGAGATTTTCCAGCAGTCCCACCATTAAAATTTCACTTGCTTTTTCTTCGATTCCTTCCTGTGGATAAAAATTCATCGAATTCGAGTATATTTTAAAAATTGATATATCCTTTGTCCGGAACCGTGCCCGCGGTGACTCATCTATCCCCGCCTTACTCTGCTTATTCAGGGCATCCGTAACACTAAATCCTGTGGCCATTTCCTTTTACCCTTCCTCTCTTAATTCTTGCTTCCACTGTTCTACTTCATCTGCCGGAAATGATTTAATCCCGCCATTGTACCGAACCAGCATCGGCACAAGATCTGTAACTTTGTAAAAATACCATGCCTCTTCATCCTCACAGATATCTTCCACCGGAAACTCTTCGATTGTTGCTATTTGTACAAACATGGTTCCTTTATAATTTTCCTGGAGCTTTTCATAAACATCTCTGAAATACAGTTTTCCTTTCTTCCTGCTCACTTTTAAACATGGAATTCCACGGAAGTCCTCTGTCCACTTAAGATCTATCTTTGCTACCATGGCTCTCCCTCCATTTCACAGACCAATTCTGCGACTGCTGCCCGATAGTCCTGTGATACAATTCCTTTTTTTGCAAATACCGGAACAGGCAACATTGCTGTCGTAGCTTTTTCTGCCACGATTGATCTCCGGATCACCGTGCCGAACATATCAAAGCCAGATTCTTTCCGTAACCACTGCTCCACTTCGATGGATGTTTTATTTTTCTGTCGCATTGTCATGAGTACCTTGATGCGCAAATCCGGATTAATGTCTTTCAAGTCCTCAATCTGCTCGTCCAGATTCTGCAATGCTCCAATTTCAAATCCACCAACCTTAACTGGTGCTATAATCAGATCTGATGCCAGGATAATGTTGATCACAACCATATCCAATAATCTTCCGCAATCACAAATGCAGTAATCGTATGCATTTCCTACTTCCCTCAATGCATCACGTAACCGTGTTACCTGGTTCTCATCCTCTTTCAACAATAAATTCATATCTGTTTTCATCAGATAGCCGTTTGCCGGAATGATATCCACATGATCATATTGTGTTGGCCGGATCAGATCTCCCGTTCTGTATGTACCACCCAGGCTTTCATGCTTCTCCAATAACTCACTCATTCCAATCCCGTCCGGCTCATAAACTCCAAATGTCTTAGATGTGTCTCCCTGTGGATCACCATCCAGCACCAACACTTTTTTCTTGTATTCTTCACCCAAAATATAGGCCAGTGAATCAGATGTCGTGGTCTTGCCGATTCCCCCTTTCGGGGACATAACTGCTATAATCTTCATGTTGTTTCCTCCTGCTTTGTTTTCATGTTATTCTTGCTTATATGTAAATTGTGTAATACAGTTTCACCTGCATATCCTCAAACTTATAATCCGGAGTCTCGTCTGGCTGCAACGGTCGCATCAGGTTACGTTCTTCCCATTCTCGGTGTGTCACTTCCGGAACAGCACGGAACCTTTTTACTGCATCATTTTTATGCGCATCATACAGTTTATTCTGATGATTAGCGATTCTCGGTGTGAATGCGGCCAAGTACCCCACAAACAGATCATCTCCATCTTTTACGATCCGGAGCATGTCGGTACTCTCCAGTGCATTTGTTTAAATTTTGCCGCCTCTGCACGGTTGCGTCTTCCACCGTTCGGTACATGGTACAGCCATTTCAATTCCGGAAACCGCTTCACGTTCCAGTGCGCCCATGACACTACATTTATCTGCTCTGTGTCCTCACTTCTTTTTATGTATTTCATCCTCCGTGTCCTCCTCATTTCTACACTGATCGTAGTACTTGCACCATAAACACACATGTCTGCAATCCTTGCGCTTTATCATCCACATAATTTTTTCAAACATTGTTCTTATCACATGTCCCTCTTCTCCAGATCAATCAGCATATGTGCATGAATAAATATCATTTTCTTTTTTTTACCAAAACTGTTACGATATGAGGAATTGTCCTCTAATCCTTTGATTACCCGCTTTGCATCCCGATATCTTCGAGTATTTCCCTCTCTTCTGATCGGGCAAAAATATACTTTAGCCACATTCTTTGTGACTGCAAATCTCTCTTTGTCAACTATGAGGATATCGCTATATCCTGCCGCCCTGACTGCTGCCTCCGCCTTATGAAAATATCTGTCCTTTGATTCCGGTGACCAATCAAATTTCATTCATCCTGTCTCCTTTTCCTCATCCTTGCATGTATATAAAACATGCAGTTAAAATCGTTGTAATACACCTCTGCATTTGTAAATTCCATATCCGGATACCATTTTGCCAACACTTCCGGTATGGAATCCCTATCCTTAACCATTCCATCTACAAACGATCCGATCTTTTTATAACTTCCCCCGGATGCTGGACGCTTGGAATGTACTACCTTGATTCCTGGATTGCGCAGTCCCTGCGAACTGTTCCACCGCCGTTCTCCTCTGATCCGGTTTTTTTCCTCTACGATGTAATTTGCAAGTCCAGAAAGACCATTCTCGTCTTTCTGCAAATGCCTTACCTCATTCCGGCTGGACTGCTGCCAACACGCTTCTACTGTCTCCATATCCAGTGCTCCATCCATCACCATATGATGATGCCATCGGATTTCTGCTCCCGGATCATATGCGGTTACATAAACATATTTTGCTTTTGGCAATCCTCTCTTTTTTCTCTGGTAATTAATCCTTTTTATGTACCTCTGCATATTCCGGATAGCTGCATCAATATCCCCGTCCGGCGGCAGATGTGCATCGTCATAGGTTAATGTGATCCAGATATCCTTGTTCCCAAAGTTTTCGTTAATCAGGCGTTCCACGTACTTCCGGGAGTTTTTTTCATTTAGATTTCTCTGCGCCTTGCTGTTATCTTTTTTTAACCTGCGTCCTTCCGGTGGCACATCGTCCATACTCCTAAACTGTGGATATATCTCAACCTCAAACTGATCTCCTGCAGATATCTCTTTGAGCGCATACACTGCTTTCTTTCTATGCTTGAGCAAATTTGATATAAACCACTCATGCAGCATTTCCAGATTACTTGTATATGCTGATTCATAGTCATATGGGATATACTGCATCCTTTTTTTCCTTGCCATCTGACACCGTCCTTCTATGTTTCTTTCGCTGACTTGTTACTATCTATTACAAGGTCAACAAAAACTCTGTATCCCTTGTTTTTATCAGCTTTTTCCAGTCCTTGTCTGTTGCACTTTTGTGTCAGATTTGCTATAATATATATAGATGTATTTTTATAGCTGTCTGACTTTCAGACACCCAAGACGATCGGCCCTTACCGACCGTCTTTTTTATTGCCTGTTTCATCTTTTATTTTTATCCATCCTCACTATCATCTGCTTAATTGGCTCTGGTTTCATACTTATAAGTTCGTCTATCCTTTTTTCAATCATCAGCCGCATTGATTCCAGCCCAATTGCCTCGACTAATATGTTGCCATTGCTCATTTTCTCGTTAATACTTACTGCATTTTTAATGAGCGCATCTAATACAAGTCCGTCTTCTCCTTTTCCGATCACACCGCCTCTTATGTCAATTGCATCTTTTTTCTGGCTGCTTTTTCTTACAGTGCAAAAAATGCCCAGATTTCCCTCTTCCTCACGTAATTTTTCTCCATTATCAAATACTACAATTTTGGTCATTTCTTTTTTCCTCCATGTTATTTTCTACTTGTTATTTTCTTAGCCGGCCTGATCATCCGGCTAAGCTGTCTTTGTAACTGTTGAGCAATCCCCGATAGATTATGTATGTCCATCTTTTCTTACCCTCGCGGCATAAAGCGTACCCTATCGGTAATCTTTCCTGCTGCATCATATAACGCAATGTCTCACTATCAATTCCAAGTTCCTTTGCAGCATCACGCACGGTTACTCGTTCTGCTTTTTTCTCTGCCATGCAATCACTTCCTTCCTGATATTTTTCTGCATGTATATTATGGAATGATATTTTTTTCAACAAATTAATTTACGCTGTCACTGCTGCCTGCTTATGCTCCCATCTCTGGCGCTCCTCTGCTGTTCCTGCCAGATATCCCATGATGTAGGACCGCTCATCATCCGTAAGCATCATGAATTTGCGCGTTGTTTCTTCGATTTTTTCTTTCTTCTGTTTCTTCTCATTTGCAGCCATATCCTGCACCTCCTCTTATTTTCTGTCTACTTCTGTAATTGTTCTCCTTGCCATCCCACCACGCTCTTCTTATAATTAAAAGTGCCAACAATCTCATACAGGAAGGAGGTGGAAAACTATGGCAAAAGATGAATTTAAACTTGAAAGTCAGCTTCAAATCCCTGATTCGAAAATTCTTCATGATTTGGCACTTTTGAGAATGTCAAAAATGGAATCTCTTCCAGAAAGCAATCATGATTTGCTTGTCCTTTACAATTCGACCGTTGCTGACTTGGTTGATTTCTACAACCATTATGAATTTGGAAAGTAATTCAATGAAAACTTTCCTCTGACATTGCCTTTTCGGTAATTTCTTTTGAAAGGGCAATGTCTTCTAAAAATTCTTTAGGGCTTTCACATTCCTCTGCTAAGTCAATGATTTTTTTCACTCTTTGCAGTCTTTTTTCTCTTTTCTCTCTTAACTCAACAGTTTTCGGATGATCTCCGACACAGGAAAGTACATTCCAATGTTTGGAGTATTCTTTAAACATCTTTTCCAAGGACTCCCTTTTCATATCTCTCACCTCGCTTTCTGTCTATCATCGCCCTACTTAAGTAACATACTGACTATTTCTCTATTATCGCTATAATCTTAGGAGTAAACTGATTGCCGCAATAATCAGCGCTACGGTTCCAACAATCGAAGAAGTTACTCGTAACTCCGGTGACTTCTTCGATTCTTTTCTTAATCGTTCTTTTACACCTACATACAATGCTTCCGTCACAATAACCAACTCTTCCGCCGTCAGCTCCATATTCAATAGCCTGTCAGCAAGCTCTTGGATCGCACTCTTTACTTTGTCCTTTCTCGGTTCCAACCTCATCACCTCCCACTAATAATATGGATCACTGTTTTTTGAGCCTTATTCTTTCCATGTTCTGCTTTATGTCATAGGATCATTGCATGATTCTTCATCAATGATATCTGCTGCCATTTTCAGTGCCAGCTTTGCGCATGCCGGAGTTATGTCAGGCATTTCACACATGCGCTTGATTATGGCAACGGATATCTCTAACGTTTCACTCTGGTGCGTTCTTGGATAACCCATAAGCGGCATTTTCTCAGACTGACTCTTCCAATGTTCCGCTCTTACAATCAAATTTTTCTTCTGCACCTCATCCCCCTCGCTTTCTGTCTATCATCGCCCTACTTAAGTAACATACTGACTATTGAAAGTATGATTGCTAGTGTTGAGCAGATTGCAGGCATCCACTTAATCGCCTTCAGACTTGTGGGTGTCTGTTGCTCTTCAAGCACTTTCTCTGCCTCTTCATCAAGTTGCTCCTTTGCAATCACAACTTTCGCAGATACATTCTGGCATCGTGACACAATTTCAATTTCATTCATGTTTAAACCTAATTTGTTATACACATCCTTTGTCTCTTCCATTGCCTCTTTGATTTTCGTTTTCCTTATTTCCAGCATCTCGCTCACCTCACTTTCTTGTACTGCTCCATCCCCTGCCTTATAATGAATGTGCTACCAATCAAATTCGGAAGGAGGTGGAAACACATGGATGACTTGACCAAAAATCAAAAATATGTAATTCTTCAACTCTACAAAGAATACCTTTCAAATTACTCGTCAGGTAAAAATCAAAATCCAAATTATTTTCCTGACGCGAGCTACATTAAACATCTTTTTTCAGACAGATTTTCCGATGATGAACTAGACGATATTCTGTTGGCTCTCCTCAGCAAAGACTACATAAACGGATGTAAAGATGAGGATTCTGTCAGCGAATTTTCTGTCTCAGATAAAACTATCATCTACATGGAAAACCGCTTCAAAAATGGTGTGAAAGATATTCTTTCATTTTTATCCAACTTCTCATGATTTTCCAAACTGCCCCGATATGCGGGGCAGTTTCTTGTTCCCGATATGCTGCACTTGGAACATTCTCGTAGTTCTTTCTAAAGTTTTTAGCGTGCCTGATATCGCTAGTGCGTTTACACCCATGCTCATAATCCCCGGTTGTCTTGTAGCAGATACGCTTCCTACAATCCTCTTTTTCTCCATCACATAAGTAAAAGATTTTGTTTCCCATCTCTCTCACCTCGCTTCCTTGTACTGCTCCATCCCCTGCCTTATAATGAATGTGCAACCATTCCAAAATGACAGGAGGTGAGGACAGTGAAAATTGATATTGATTTTGACGAAATCATGCGACGAAATTTGAATGCTGCAATCAGTGCGAGTGTGGCTCTTGCCGACAAGAATCCGGAGGTTGCCGGATATGCTGAACAGTTTGAGCGTTTTGCAAAGATTTCCGCAGGCATCACTATCGGGATTCTTCGTGATTATCACGCATTGCTTGAGAAATCTCTCGGTACAGACGGCACCATTCATTGACAAGTTCGTCAATATGTTCTTTTTCAATTGGGGATTCTTCGGAATCCCCCTTTTCTTTTTTATCTGTCATTTCAGATCTATCTCTCACCCCTTTCCTATGTGCTTGTGTGTTGTTCATTTGTGCCTTGTAGCTACATAGTAATCCCTTTAGTCTATTTTGTCAACAACTTTTTGTCCCTTTAGGGGACTTTTTCTATTGCTTTTTTGATTTTTACGTGCTATGCTTTAGAAAAGCAACAGAAAGAAGGTGAAAACGTGACACAAGGTGAACGAATCAAGGAAGTACGAAAATCTCTTGGTTTTACACTTGAAAAGTTTGGTACACGACTTGGTGTCGGTAAAACCGCTATATCCAAATTGGAAAAGGGTGAAAACAATCTTACCGAACAAATGACCAAATCCATTTGCCGTGAATTCCATGTTGACTATATTTGGTTGACTTCTGGAGAAGGTGAGATGTTCGTCGAATCGGATGATGATTTCTATTCACGAATTGACCAGATCATGGCCGGTGAGAATGACAAACGCAGGAGCATGATTAAAGCGCTGCTCTATGCAGACGATGCCGACATTGAAGCGTTTGACCGACTTGTTGATAGTTATCTTTCTATTAGAAATGAAAAAGACTGATAGCATCAGCTACCAGTCTCGCGGGTGTAAAGATACAATACAAGTTTATATATCCTTTTTAGCGCCTGATCGTTATGTATTTTTTCGACCAGTTCTACTATGGTTTCCTTGTAAGGCATTAGATCACCTCTTTTCCGACTACATAATACCATATTTAGACATTTGATTGGTAAGATATGGAAATATTTCCATGATTATGGAAATCGTCTCAACTGCTGCATTTTGTCTTACATATTATGGTAAAATTATTTGTATTCGGAATTAAACAGATCGGTGATCTTTACATCAAGCGCTTTTGCCAGAAGTTCCAGTTGGAACAGTGTTGGGGATGTTATTCCGTTCTCAATGTTATCGATTGTGGATTTTGATACCCCTGATAATTTCTCCAACTGCTTTAGGGTATATCCCTTTTGTGTCCTTATATTCCAGAGCAATATTTCCATTCGGTATCCTCCTTTTGATTATGGATACCTATAGGATGCGTTATATTAAGCAAATTAATGAATGGGGTGATCTTATGAAATATGGTGTAAGAAAACCAAGTGTTAAAAAAAGTATCAGCGCAAGAACTACCGGAAAAGTAAAGCGTCAGGTCAAGAGCTCTGTAAATCCTCTTTATGGTAAAAAGGGAATGGGTGTAGTCAACGATCCCAAGAAAGCAGCGTACAATGCAGTCTATGACCGGACAACCGTTGGTGTCTCTGATCTGATCGATAATGACACCGATGAACACTCAGGTGCATCGGGAACGATTGGTACCGTTTTTGAATTTATAGGTGCTATCTTTCAGATTTTATGGGGCCTGCTACAGATTGCCTTCTGGGGTGCAATCACGATTGGTCTGATCTACCTTATAGTAAAAATTATTTTATAGAAAAAATAGAGACGGTCCCCATGGCCGTGGGAACCGCCTCATGAAACTTCATATCACGCTTTTGCAAAAAGCCTGATAGGATGCCCCTCAGATACCATTCTATCATAAAACCGTGCTTTTTGCATTGGTTTTATTTTTTATACTCTTTTTTAAGGATGGTGATTATATGAAACTACCTAATGGATACGGTGGAGTTGTTAAACTTCCCGGAAAAAGAAGAAAGCCCTGGGCTGTGCGCATCTCTTATGTAGATACACAGCCAGACGGTTTACTGAAACGCAAAAGAAAATATCTGGAATACTTTACTACACAAAAAGAGGCACTTGCATATCTGGCCGATTACAACAAAGGATTGGCTGTATCTGAACACGTCAGCCTGACAGATATGCTGACCTTCAAAGAATTGTTCGATCGCTGGATAGAATGGAAATGGAGTTTTAAAAAGCATCCCGGTAATGCTGCAAAGATGAGTTATAATGCCGCATTTAAACTGTATGCTTCCATCCATGATCGAAAAGTTGTCAGTCTCCGGACCTCCGATCTGCAGGAATGTATCTCTAATAACAGTTCTATGTCTCAGAGTAGCATTTCTAACATGGGTGTTATTGTACGTGGAATGTGGAAATATGCCATCAGTAACGAATATGTGGATCGTGATATCACAGCCGGCATTGTTTATGAATACGCTGCCAGTGATACCTCAAAGCATACCCGGTTCACCGATGATGAGATTACATTACTTTGGAAGTCTCTGGGCCATGTTCCAAATGTTGACATTGTCCTCATCTATATTTATACCGGTATGCGTGCAACAGAACTTCTTAGTATGCGCAAGGAAAATGTACATCTTGATAAACACTACATGATCGGCGGAGTAAAGACCGCGGCTGGAAGGGATCGTGTTATTCCGATACATAACGCAATTCTTCCCCTTGTAAAAAATCTATACGACAATGCTCAAGAATATTTAATCCCAACCCCTCGTGGCAAAATGTACTCTACAACTAATTTTCGAGTCAACATCTTTGCACCTGTTATGGAAGCTCTTCATATGGAGCATATTACGCATGATTGCCGCTATACTTTTGTATCTCTGGCTAACGCATGTTCCATGGATGAGATTTGCCTTAAGATTATTGTTGGCCATTCTCTTGCCAATACTTCAGGCACTGCATTTAAAATTGGCGGCACTGGTGATGTCACCAAAAATATCTATACTGAAAAAACCATTTCGGAACTAGTTGATGCAGTAAATCTGATTCCGGTAAGTGTAACCCACTTGTAACCTACTTGTAACCCACGTTCTTATTTTTGCTCATTTTATCTCCGTTTTCTGAAAATTCTGTTTTTTCTAAATGCCCGAATCCCTAGTGAAACGGGCATTTTTTCTTTTTTATCATTTTTATGATTTTAACATTCCTTTAAGGTTCATTTAAACTTTGCCTACTATACTGTGTACATACCGGAAAGCAAACAGTTTCCATACATAATCATCCGGTTTATGATTCCCAGATTGCACATGAAATTGACTATTGCCTGTGCACGTATCACCGTCTCGCACCGAAAGTTCTTCTTTCCTATGAAAGAGAAGCTTTTTACGACAAATTCAACCCGGATTTCCGGATGACCTTTGACCGCAACATTCTCTGGCTCGTGCATTTTTTCAGTGAACAGAAAATTTATAAAACATCTTTTTCCAAAGTTTCTGCTTTGCATTGCCGTATCACTGACAAACGGGCTTTTTCTCTCTTTCTTATATATGCACAAAAGCCACTACACGAAAAGTTTTGTTGTAACGCTTGCGCTGCTCCCGGCTGTCGTATGTGTTGTCATCATGATGGTTAACGGAAATGTCGGCGCAGGCGTTGCAGTGGCCGGTGCTTTCTCTCTTGTACGTTTCCGATCCGTACCGGGAAGCGCAAAAGAAATCGGAACCATTTTTCTTGCGATGGCAGCCGAACTGATCAGTGGCATGGGTTACCTCGGCTATGCGGTGCTTTTTTCCCTTGTGGTCGGAGCCGCAATGTTCCTTTTAAATACCAGCCACTTTGGAGGCGAGTGCTTATGAGTTATAACAATACGAAATTAGTAGCCGGATTATTGGGATATGCCCTGCTGGCCTGCAGCATCAGCGGATGTTCGTTCGACAGCGTTTCTTACAGTCCTTCGAAAGAATACTCTTCTGTTGTGATCAGTTGTGAGGATCTTAAAGAAGGAGAAACCTATACACTGGTGGCAGGGGATACAAGTACAAGTGTTTCCTTAAATCAAAAGTAGGGGGATTATTTCATGGGGACGCCAAAGAGGGAGACTTTCTTCTTCAAGATAAATTTGCAAGTTAACTCCGCGAATGATTTTGGGACTATTGGCTGAGATATGTGCAATTCAATCAGACAATGTAACCACGAAGCAGTTGCAAATTTTTCTTTCATAAGAAGTCTCCCTCTATGTCTGGCTATGAAATGTAATTCTTTTTCCGAAATGACACCTGCTTTCCATAAAATAGGACTATTTGTTTTACTTTATGTAGTTTGGTACCATTTTTTGAGGATTTTTCGCACATTTACTTTGGAAAAGTAGAACTATTTTAAACATTCTTCTTTCTTTAGTACCACTTTTCACATTGTTTTCTTCAATAATGCCTAAAAAAGTAGGACCATATTTCATTTTTTCACACTCTGGTACTACAAATCGAATTTTTCATAAGAAGTCTCTGGCTGGCTATGCAAACAATGGGCCTCTATGATTGAGGTGTGTCTTTATTTTCAGGACTATATTCAAGGATGTCTCCGGGCTGACAATCCAGCGCATCGCAAATAGCCTCTAATGTCGAAAAACGGATAGCGCTGATTTTTCCTGTCTTCATTTTAGAAAGATTCACGTTTGAGACACCGACTTTTTCTGATAATTCTTTTAAACTGATTTTCCGATCGGCCATCACACGATCAAGTCTGAGTATTATTTTTCCCATAAATCCCCCTTACAACGTCTCATCCGATTCTTTCTGCAGCGCCTCCCCATATTTGAAAACATACGAAAGAATATAAAGTATAATTGCCATGATTAGAAACGTTATATTTATATTATACATATGGCTGTAGTCTAATAAAAGGTCTGAATTAAATAAAGCCTTCATATCAAACGCACTAATCTTGTAATTGTTATAAACCAAAACAAGAATCTGATGAACAGCGCCACCGACCAGCGAAACCAGAGCAAGTTTTCTCAATTTTAAAGAAATTCCGTTCTGGAATGGCTGACCTTCTTTCATTGGCCGTAAAATATAACGCAGGACATGGATTCCATATGCATAAATGACACAGAAAATCTCCATAGATAAAAATTTCAGAACAACAATATTTCGTATTTGTGAAGCATCATAATTGCCACTGTTTTTCATTTTTAAGATATAGTTTCCAAGGTTAACCGTGTACGAAGATTGAAATAAATGACCGGCTGATGCCATAGTTGCAATTGAACTTAACAGGGTTATACCCATAAGAATGTAATTGATGATCTGCACTATTTTTAGGATTCTGTCCATAATCCCTGCCAGATTCGATATTTTTTTAAGTTCCATAATAGCCTCCTTTTAATTAATAGCGTAATAAAATTATCGTTTATCATTAATGATAAGGTTATTATAGTGCAGAAATATATGTATGTCAACAACAAATTAATGTTTATCGTTAATTTTGATTTGTAGATGAATTTCACAGACAGCCAGGGAGGGAGGGGGATTTTTTGAAAGAAAAAAAGTATCCTCTTTTGCATTCCTATGAAACAGCTTAATTAGAATATGTTGTTGGCTTACAAATTTAATCTGTAGTACCCAAATGTGAAGGAACGAGATCTGGTCCTACTTTTTTAGGCTGTATTGAAGAAAATAATGTAAAAAATGATACCAAAGAAAGAAGAATGTTTGATATAGTACTACTTTTCCAAAGCAAACGCGCAAAAAATCCTCAAAAAGTAGTACCAAACTATTTAATGTAAAACAAATGGTCCTATTTTATAGGAAGAAGGTGTCATTTCGGAAAAATGCTTGCTTTTTAGCTATATCAAAAGCGGAACACTCTTTATGAAAGAAACATCTCCCTCTCTTACATTCCTATGAAAAAACGCCTCACCCTTTTCGAATGAGACGTTCCTTTTCTATATTTACTGTCCAAGCTCCAACATTGTATTGATGCAACGGCCCGCTTTCTTACGCACCTCTTCGTCCAATACAATCTCTTCTCCTGCAATACCACGCACACAATTGTATACATCTCCAAGCGTTGTAAGCTTCATGTTATGGCATACACAGTCTTTGGATAATGGATAGAACTGCTTGTCCGGACATTCAAACTGCAAATGCTGTACAATGCTGTTCTCTGTACCGATGATAAATTCTTTTGCATCGCTTTTCTTTGCATAATCCATAATTCCTGTGGTACTTCCACGGAAATCTGCAAGTTCAGATACTTCCGGCAGGCATTCCGGATGCACGAGCAATAATGCATTCGGATGTGCTTTGCGCGCTTTTTCCACATCGCGTTTTGACATACGCACATGTGTCGGGCAACCGCCCTGCAATAGCTTAATGTTCTTCTCCGGCACCTGATCTGCTACCCATTTGCCCAAGTTGCAGTCCGGAATAAACAAAATGTTTTTATTTTCAATGTTTTTCACAATCTGTACTGCGGATGATGATGTTACACAGACATCGCAGATGGTCTTTAACTGCGATGTTGTATTGATATATGCAACAACCGTATAATCCGGATACATCTGTTTTACACCGGAAATCAGATCCACATCCATCTGCTCTGCCATCGGGCAGCCGGCCTTTGGATTGGAAAGAATGACTTTCTTCTCCGGGGAAAGAATCTTACAGGTCTCTGCCATAAAGCGGACCCCACACATCAGAACCGTCTTCTGATCCGCCTGCGCCGCCTGCTTACTCAGACCGTAAGAATCTCCCACAAAATCTGCAACTTCCCATATATCATGACTTTGATAGGCATGTGCCAAAATACAAATGTCTTTCTCTTTTTTTAATCGGATGATTTCATCCTGTAATTCTCTTGTTGTAAACATAGTGTCTGCTCCTATCTCTCTCAATTGCTACATTACTCTGATTATACTGATGGCAATGTCAGGTGTCAAGACACTTGTATACACAACGTTAAAATTGTTAAAACCACGGCAGTTTGTGGAATGGAATCACAACCTCAACATCCGATTGGATCTTATCCTGGCTGATATACGGATTCTCCCAATAGCGGGCATCATAAGAAACTTCACGGTTGTCACCCAGCACAAAAATACAGCCATCCGGCACAACAAACTCATCCTGCTCTCCCGGTTCTGTCACTACGGAATCTTCCAGATATGCCGATTCGTCCAGCCGCTCTCCATCTACATATACATGACCACCCACAAATGTAATTGTCTCTCCCGGCAGACCAATCACACGCTTGACCATTGTCTCCTGTTCTTCATCTGAATAGAAAATAACGATATCTCCGCGTTCTGGCATCTCGTCTTTGTAAATCGTACGGCTGCCGATGGTCCAGTCATGTATCATTAACGTTGGTTCCATACTTTCTGACGGGATTTTTCCAATCATCCAGATAAAGTGAAAAGATATATATAAAGCGACAAGAACGATCGCATATACGGTCCACTCAATAATATGCTTCTTCCTCTCTTTCTTTTTTTCTTTCTCTAATGAGGTATTATCCTCCTGTGAAGCAGCATCCTGTACTTCATTATCCTGTAAATTTTCAGCTTGTGCAGTATCATCCTGCAGGTTTTCAACTTGCAGATTTGTCTCCTGCATGTCATCCTGCTTTTTATTTTCTTCGAAATTGTCCATGGCATTCTCCTTTATTTTTCCTCGCACTATTATAACAATTATGTATTTCTTTTACAATAAAAAGAACCCCAGAAGCTTCATAAAAGCCTCTGAGGTTGCCCCTGCCAAGGATTCTCTCACCCATGTACCGGAATCCTTGCATCGTCGGCGCGACAGGATTTGAACCTGCGACCTCTGCGTCCCGAACGCAGCGCTCTACCAAGCTGAGCCACGCGCCGTCCTATTTGCTTACAAACAAATCTATGTCCGTAACAAATAATAATTTATCACAATTTTTTATAAAAATCAAGTGTATTTTGTTTTTTCATGAAGCTTTATTACTCTTGCACTGCCATCTCCCTGATTGTACCCATTGCTTGGATTTTCCCGCAGGTTTGGTGCTGCGCAAGTAATAACATCGACATCATCCCACATCGGCTGAACATTGAGATTAAAATATAACCCTGAGCATCTGCAAAGACACTCTTCCTGTGCACTTGCCCCATGTACTACACCGCCCCCGGGATTAGACCCAGAAGCAAAATTGTGAACCACCGTTCTCAATTGTCTATATGCTGCCGCAGCCTCAAAGGTCCGCTTTTTCGAAACAATCACCCTGGCATCATTTTCGTATTTCTTTATAGATTGGACCATCACCTTATCAGCTTCCAGGATCAGCTTCTGCTGCTCTGTAGATTTCTTTACCGATTCCATCAGGAAAACACGCCCCACAATCGGGATCGCATTGGGCATCTCCATAAGTCTTCGCAACAACTGAATGGGATTTGGTCCCCGGTCTAGTATATCTCCCAATATATACAGTGTGTCGATATCCTGAAATTTAATTTTTTCAAGCATTTTCATAAACAAATCATATTCCCCATGAATATCCGAAATCACATATATCGCTATAAAAATCACCTGTCCTTTTATCATTTAATCTTTGATTTATTTTTCCGTTAATTTAATTATCAGATCCCTTAATTTTCCTTCCCAATCGTTAATCTCATTAAACCAGACACATCCGTAACCCAATCAATTTCAGCAGATACTACGCTTTTTATCGCTCTTGAAATAGCGGAATGTTTCATCGCACTGTCTTCTAAATGAATAATTTTAAATGCCATATCGTTTTTTTTTATCCTTTCATTTGTTTCAGCTTTCGCATCATTTGTTTATATGTATACCTTATTCCGTGAAACTTACCTTAGTGTTACATCCCGTTTTTTCAGCAATAATACCTGCTGGAATGAGCGGCTCATTACTCCCAGTGGTCTGGTATTCGTAGGGCAAATACTTGGAAAAAGCAGTTTTGTTAAAAAAATCAA
>PPYE01502241.1_pt1 | contig 20594 bp, 17 predicted proteins | sample 1559881 | NCBI WGS metagenome assembly PPYE01 (sample SAMN08240022, study PRJNA423297) | Human gut metagenome, whole genome shotgun sequencing project.
CAAAACCCATTCTCTGGTTTAGTATATACATTAACATCTAATGGTGAGGTATCTTTAGAGCTAACTTATGGAGATAAATAATTTTAAGTTTGTTGATGAAATTGATTGGATAAGCTTTTACGCATCTGTTCATTAGGCATTCGGAATCGATGAGTGGCAAACTATACTACAAAGAGTTAACTAATAGGATTGACTCTGATATTAGTGATATTGATGAGGTAAGAGGGAAAATTAGGGATGAAATTTAAAACAATTTATTCTGTTTTTTGGTACTTATTTTTAGGCTGCTCTTTTGTATGGCTAATTTGTGGATTATGCTACAATTTCTTCTATAATGATAAAGTTGAGCAGTCTAGAGTAGAATTGATACAAGCTTTAAATGCATATTTTCCTCGAGAACAATATTTGAATGCTAGCGAAGTATATGAGTCGAACAGAAGAACTCTTTTCTCAAAAGGTATGGCAAGAAATATAAGGAAAGATTCATTACATAAAGATATAGAATCAATAAAACCTATAAGTGGGAATTGGGAGTTAATTGACCAAGCTAAAACTCGTTATGTATATGAAAATGAATCGTATAGAGTATATGTATTAGAGGATCCAAGGAATGATGGATATATTGTAGTTTTAGCACGTAATAATTGGTTAGAAATGTTGTATTTATAATTAATTGTTTTAGTTCTAATATGTTCTTTTGTGGTTGAATATAGAATAATAATAATTAAATTATTTATAACAACTAGTGAAAGCTGTTGTACTAAGGAGCTGTTTTATACGGCTCCTTTTTATTATTCTATTTATATCGAATAATTCCTATTAAACTTACCAGAATTTTACGTTTTTATGAGTATTTTATGATAAAATAAAAGGTATGAATACTTCAACAACTAGGTCTATTACCTATAATGGCGACAGAATTGAATATGAGTTAACCATTAAGCGTGTGAAGAACATGAATATGCGCATCACGAGGGATGGTGTGATCCATGTGTCGGCGAATGGGTATGTGCCGGATTATAGGGTGGACAAGTTTGTCATCGAGAATATGCCCTTCATTGAGCGGGCTCGTTACAAGATTGATGCATTGAATGCTAAGCGTGTCGATGCATTGCAGTATGTGAATGGTGAAAGCTTATCAATTCTCGGTATTCCCGTTACCTTGCGCCTAGTTGAGCAGGATGGAAAGCCTCATATCGGCTTCGATGGAAAAGCCATTCTTACCATGGTTGTACCTCAGGGTACGACATTTGAAGCTAAACATAAATTAATGCAAAGTTATTGGCGTAATTTAGGGGAGAAGGTCTTTGTCCATTGGGCGAAGGTCGTGTATCAGCGCTTTCACAAGCAAGGTATTGATGTGCCTATGCCAATCATAAAACAGCAGCGAATGAAGAGTCGTTGGGGTTCTTGTACGCCTGCAAAGCAGCTCGTCAAGATGAACACCCGTTTGTTAGAGGGACCACAGGCGTATATTGAGTACGTTATGGTTCATGAGTTTGCTCATTTTAAATATTTAGACCATTCCAAGAACTTTCACAATCTAGTGGCACAGTTTTTGCCAGATTGGAAGGTCCGCAAGAAGTCATTGAACGTGTATTTTGCTCATCGCCCTTAAAGGAGGTGTACCATGCAGCCATTTGTACATTTACATAGTCATACAGAATTTAGTTTGCTGGACGGCATCAGTCGTTTGCCTGACATGGTACGTCGTGCGAAGGAGTTAAATCAGCCGGCCCTTGCCATTACAGACCACGGCAATATGTACGCCGCCATTTATTTCTATAAAGAGTGTATGGCCCAAGGCATTAAGCCTATCATTGGTTGTGAAGTATATGTAACGGAAAATAGCCGATTCGATCGTCCAGAAGGTCGCAGCCGTGAAAGACTAAAACATCTTATCTTGTTGGCTGAGACCATGGAAGGGTATCGTAATCTCGTTAAAATCGTATCTAAAGCATCTACAGAAGGTATGTTGTATCGTCCTCGTGCAGATCGTGATTTATTGCGCCAATACAGCAAGGGTATAATTGCCCTTAGTGCTTGTATTCAAGGAGAAATCCCTCAGTATATCTTGCAAGATAATATGGAGGGCGCGAAGCGTTCCATCGAATGGTATATTGAGACGTACGGGAAAGACAATTTCTTCTTGGAAATCCAAAATCACGGGTTACCAGAAGAAGCAAAGGCACAAGAGGAGCTCATTAAGCTCAGCAAGGAATACGGTCTTGGCATCGTAGCGTCTAATGACTTCCACTATGTCTTAAAAGAGGATGCAGACGCTCAGGATATTAAGGTTTGTATTTCTACAGGCCGCCGCCGTGCCGAAGTGGACCGCTTAAAGTTCCCTAATGATGAGTTCTACTTGAAATCCGGGGATGAGATGGCGCAGTTGTTCTCTCATATTCCTGGGGCCATTGAAAACACATTAAAAATTGCAGAGCGCTGTAACGTAGAATTCAACTTCGACGAACATCACTTGCCTCACTTTGATGTGCCAGAAGGGGAAACGTCTAAAACGTATTTACGTAAGGTTTGTGAACGAGAAATTCCACGCCTTTATGGTGAAACGTCTGAAGAGTTACAAAAACGTCTCGACTACGAGTTAGATGTTATTGGAACCATGGGCTTTGAAGATTACTTCCTCATCGTGTGGGATTATGTGCGGTATGCCCGTGAGCACGATATCTTAGTAGGACCAGGCCGTGGTTCTGCGGCAGGTTCTGTAGTAGCGTACCTTTTAGGTATTACAGGTCTTGATCCATTAAAATACGATTTGCTTTTTGAACGGTTCTTAAATCCAGAGCGGGTAACCATGCCTGATATCGATATTGACTTCTGCTATGAAAAACGTGGTCAAGCCATTGAATATGTAACGCGAAAATACGGACAGGAGCGTGTATCCCAGATTATTACGTTCGGTACAGAGGCGGCTCGTGCCGTAATTCGTGACGTAGGTCGTGTGCTCGACTTACCTCTGGCGGAAGTAAACCGTATTGCTAAGATGATTCCTAACGAATTGGGTATTACCTTAGATAAGGCACTACAAGGCAAGGACTTAAAGGCTTTATATGAATCTGATTCAAATGTAAAAGAACTCTTTGATTTCGGTAAAAAGTTAGAAGGGATTGCCCGCAATTCGTCCACTCATGCGGCGGGCGTCGTAATTTCTGCAGACCCACTAGATGACCACGTACCAGTACAAAATGCCAACGATGAAGGCTTTGTTACACAGTACGATAAGGATAATATCGAGGAATTAGGCCTCTTAAAGATGGACTTCTTGGGCCTCCGTACTTTGACAGTTATGGGGGATGCCTTAAAGCTTATCAAGGCTAACCGCGGTATTGACCTCGACTTAGATGCTATCCCACTAGATGATAAGGCGGCTTGCGACCTCCTCACAAAGGGCGACACCTCTGGTGTATTCCAGCTCGAGTCGGAAGGTATCACCAAGCTTGTAATGGACCTTAAGCCTGAACATTTTGAGGACTTGATTCCGTTGGTAGCCTTGTACCGTCCAGGTCCGTTGGGCTCTGGTATGGTGGCGGACTTTATCGACCGCCGTCATGGTAAAAAAGAGGTTACCTACTTACATCCAATTTTGGAACCTATATTGAAAGATACCTTCGGGGTAATCTTATACCAAGAACAGGTTATGCAGATTGCCTCTGCCATGGGGGGATTCTCCCTTGGTCAAGCGGACTTGATGCGCCGCGCCATGGGTAAGAAAAAGGAATCTGTCTTAAAAGCACAGCGCGAGTCTTTTATTCAAGGTTCCATTAATAATGGTATAGAAGAATCCGTGGCGAACGAAGTATTCGACTTGCTCGTATATTTCGCGGGCTATGGCTTTAACAAATCACATAGTGCGGCGTATGCGTATATTGCGTACCAAACGGCGTATTTGAAAGCCCACTATTTCCCTGAATTTATGGCTGCAACCATGACTAGCTTCATGCAGAACATGCAGAAATTGACTTACTACATTAATGCCTGCAAGAAGCACAATGTTAAGGTACTAGGCCCAGATATTAATTATTCTGAACGCAGCTTTGCCGTACAAGACGACGCCATTCGTTTTGGTCTTGGTGGTATTAAGAACGTAGGGGACAATGCTATTGATCGCTTGATTCGCGAGCGCAATGAGCATGGTCTGTATACGGATATTGTAGACTTCTGTAAACGGGTAGATAATCGAGTTGTGAATAAACGACTTCTTGAAAGTCTCATCCGTTGTGGTGCCATGGATGGCTTCCAGGAAAACCGGAATCAGTTGCTACACATGTATGAAAGCGCCCAAGCCGTTGGTTCTAAAGAGCAAAAAGATGCCGCTATGGGTACCATGAACCTATTTGGAGATATGGACGAAGCTGTCGATTTCATTCCTGTTCCCAATGTGGAAGATTTATCGGAAGACGATAAGTTAAAGGATGAAAAGGAATATACCGGCTTTTACATTACGGGGCATCCATTGCAAGGATATGCGAAAGAACTGGAAGGTCTCTTTGAACTGGGCGCTCTCGTAGAAAATCCCGAGCAATACGATGGTCAAACCATTACCTTTGGCGGTCTTATTGAAAATAAATCGGACCGCATGACAAAGCGTAATGAGGTTATGTCCATTCTTCGCATCGAAGATTATTCTGGTGCGGCTAATGTAGTGGCATTCCCTAAGGTTTTTAGTCAAAGCCAACAATTCCTTGCGGTCGATATGATTGTTAAGGTAAAAGGTCGGGTTGATGCGGATGAAAAGGGCGTGCAAATCATTGCAGACCGTATTACGCCGCTAAAGGTAAACTATAGTCAGGCAAAACAGGTGGCAATCCACATTTATAGCCAATATGATACGCCAGAAAATAGCGAAGCCTTAAAACGCGTATTGACTAGTACCGCTGGCTCTGTGCCAACGTCATTATATTTACACCGTCAACGAAAACGGATTAATCTGCCACAAAATATGTGCTTTGACCCTAGTGATGAATCCATCAGGGCTATTGAATCTATTCTAGGCGAAGGCTCCGTAGAGGTGCAATAACATATGTTGCGTGGAGCACAGATAGCTTTCACCAACATTGATATAATAAGAAATGAAAGATCCAATCTTGGATGTGCTTTCATAGGAGGAAAGATGAAACGTACAAAGATCGTATGTACTGTAGGTCCGGGAACGGATAAATTTGGTATCTTAGAAGATATGATGCGGGCGGGCATGAACGTAGCTCGTTTTAACTTCTCTCACGGATCTCATGAAGAGCAGGCAGAACGCATGCAAATGGTGCGCGATGCGGCGATGATTGTGAATAAACCAATCGCACTATTGCTTGATACAAAAGGCCCTGAGGTGCGTCTCGGTCTATTTAAAGAGGGCAAGGTATTCCTCGAAGCGGGTCAACAATTTACGTTGACTACAGATGAGGTGGAAGGCACAGAAGAGCTTAGTTCCGTGAACCACAAAGGTCTTACAGGCGATGTGTCCGTAGGGGATAAAATTCTTTTGGCTGATGGGCTTGTAACACTTACCATCGATGCTATCGAAGGCAATAATATCGTTACAACTGTTCAAAACAGCGGAGAAATCGGCAACCGCAAGCGCGTAGCCGTACCAGGTGTAGCACTAAGCTTGCCACCTGTATCTGAACAGGATGAAGCGGACTTGCGCTTCGGCTGTCAACAAGGGGTAGACTTTGTGGCCGCATCCTTCATGCAACGCGGCAAAGATATTGTGGCTATTCGTCGCATTCTTGAGTCTGAGAAAAAAGATATCAAGATTATCGCGAAAATTGAAAATGCAGAAGGCGTTAAAAATATTGATGAAATCTTGGAAGTAGCTGACGGCCTCATGGTTGCGCGTGGCGATCTCGGTGTAGAAATTCCTGCAGAAGAAGTGCCAGTACTTCAAAAGATGATGATTGAAAAATGTAATAACTTGGGTAAACCTGTTATTACGGCGACACAAATGCTCGAGTCTATGATTCAAAATCCACGTCCAACACGTGCGGAAGCAAGTGACGTAGCTAACGCCATTTTGGATGGTACTGATGCGATTATGTTATCTGGTGAAACAGCCAATGGGGCCTATCCTGTAGAAGCTGTTGCGACCATGACTCGCATTGCAGAAGTAACGGAAAAGGCTGCTATTTACGATAGCTATAGTCGCGCTCGTGAGGATGAAGAAATGACTACTACAAGCGCCGTATGCTTGGCTAGCGTGCGCGTAGCTCAAAACCTCGGGGCCACAGCTATTTTGACATGTACTGAATCTGGTCACACCGCACTTAGTGTGGCTCGTCATCGTCCAGATTGTAAAATCATCGCTGTCACACCTCATGAGGAAACTATTCGTCGCATGCAATTATGCTGGGGTGTAGAAGCTATCAAGGGGCATGAAATCATCAACTCCGATGAAATGGTTAAACAAGCTATTACCGGTGCTCTCGGCACTGGCGCTATCGAGTCTGGTGACCTCGTAGTTGTTACCGCTGGGGTACCATCTGGTGCAACAGGTACGACTAATATGATTCGCGTTCATATTGCAGGCCGAGTGCTCCTGTCTGGTAATGGTATTCTACGCAAATCCGTTACAGGTAATGTGTACATTGCTGCTAATCATAAGGGCAATTATGAAAGCTTCAAAGACGGCAATGTCCTCGTGGTAGGTACAATGGAGCCTGAATTGATGGCCATTGCCAAACGCGCTGGCGGTATCATCGCAGTGGAAGATGGTTATACATCGGACAGTGCTATCGCGGGCATTACGTATGGTATTCCTGTTATCTTAGGCGCTAAAAATGCCCACGAAGTGCTCCTCGAAGGTCAAGAAGTGACTATCGATGGAGAACGTGGTAAGGTATTTGCGGGCATTGCCAATGCTCGATAATCGCTATGAGTGATAATTAAATAAGGAGGGATAGTATGAATCCATATAATGTAACAGGACCTACTGCAGCTGAGGTTGCACAGGTTGAAAGTATCGTATCCCAACGATTAAAAGGCTCTTTCTTATGGATGGTTGTAGGTTTGCTTACAACCATCGGTGTTGGCTTTGCCGCATTAGCAAATCCAAACTGGTTACGTTTTGCGTATCAAAACTTTAATATTATTTTATTAGTAGAGCTTGGTGTGGTATTTCTTTTTAGTGCTCGTGCATATTCTGCTAATATAATGACGTTACGTGGTATGTTCTTCCTCTATAGTGCTTTGAATGGTCTCACATTGACCTTGGTATCTTTGCGATATGATGTGTTTGATGTAGTTATTCCAGCCTTAGTAGGTACGTTAGCATTCTTTATTGGCTTTGCTGTGGTAGGGGCTACAACTAAGCGTAATTTATCATCCCTTACACCATATGTATTAGCTGCCTTAATTGGTATGATTATCGTATCTGTGGTCATGATGGGAGCCCGCTTCTTTAACTGGACTGTACTCAGTGGCTTTAGTGATACTGTTAGTTTAGTTCTAGGTTATGTAGGTGTTGTAGTATTCTCTATCTTTACAGCTATTGATGTGAACCGCATTAAAAATAATGTGACACAAGTGGCGCTCATGGAGGATGAAACAATTTTAGACCGCATTGAAATCACTGGTGCTTTGAGCCTATACTTAGATTTCATTAACTTATTCTTATCCTTATTACGCATCTTTGGTAATAAGCGATAACAAAGGAGTTTGTATGGACGATAGAGAATGGCAAACCTTTGTTACTGTTGTCGATGAAGGCAATATTACAAGGGCTGCAGAAAAATTATTTTTATCGCAACCAGCGTTGAGCTATCGGTTGCGCCATATAGAAAAAGCCTTGGGCCATTCTCTGTTGTTGCGAACTGCTGAAGGGATTGCCCTCACGGCACAAGGCGAAATTTTCTATGATTACTGCAAGCGAATGATGCAAGAACAAGAGGCCTTGGAGAATGCTATGAATTCCGCTTCTGGCAAGATTCACGGGACATTGAAAATCGCGTCATCTATTAACTTTGCAGACTATGAACTACCAGCCTTATTGAGATCTTTCCGAGAACAATATCCAGATGTTCACATTCAAGTGAAGACTGCTTTCAGCCATCAAGTGGTAAAAATGTTTAATACCGGTGACTGTATGGTCGCCTTTGCTCGTGGTGGTTATGATGTGTCTGGCAAGTCTGAATTGTTACTAGCAGAACCATATTGTTTAGTATATAAAGAATTAGTGCCACCTGAATCCTTGGTAAAAGTACCATTCATTAAATATCAAACAGATGCATCGGTGGCAAATATTATCGAAACTTGGTGTGCAGAACATTTTGACGAGCCCCCAAGTGTGGCGATGGATGTAAACTCTATGAGTACGTGTCGTCACTTTGTGCGCGCAGGTCTAGGATGGTCTATTTTGACCTATATGGGACTTGGATCTTGTAAGGATAAAGATATCTATGTGAGTCCATTGCGTAGCAAAGATGGTGAATATATTACCCGTGATACAAATATGGTGTACACAAAAGATGCGGAAAATCTGGTTGTAGTTAAAACATTTATCGAATATGTCCGTAATTACTATAAAGAACATACCGTAGTGGATGACAGTATATTTAGAGAATATAAAGCATAGGATGCATTATAATAGAGTATATCTATGAGGTTTACCAACTGTTTATCCATGCTGTTTCAGCATTGGACTTTTTCGATATAATAACTCATAATATAGATTAAGACCAATATAGTACCATGTAAGTGCATGTATATCCCCTTTGGGGAGGTATACATGCATTTTTTTCATTTAGAACTACAATTCTATGCTCAAAATGCATAAAAAGTATGATTAGTAGATATAAAAGTTTTTATAACCCCTATAAAGGTAATCTATTATTCATATTTCTTTTAAACATATATAATGAGTGTAGACAAAAAATCCTAGAGTTCAATAGATGATAGTCGCGTATTAAGAATTTCTGGGGTAGTGTTAGGATGATATATATGCCTATGTTTTTAAGAAAGGAATAAACATGGAAAGATTCTTAAAACTAGCACTTATTGTGCTAATCCCTGTTATCCTCTGGTTTACAACTCCACCAGAAGGACTCACTGATACGGCGTGGCGCCTCTTAGGCTTCTACATTGCAGGTATCGTAGGTTTGATTTTAAAACCATACCCAATTCAAATTATTTTATTAGCTGTATTATCTGCATCTGCATTATTCTTAGACAATGCAAAAGATATCTTGGTAGGTTACGGCTCCACAGCATTGTGGATGATTATTGCTGCGTTCTCCTTGAGCGTTGCATTTGGTAAAACTGGTCTTGGTCACCGCGTTGCTTACCATTTGATTAATGCATTCGGTTCTACTGTATTACGTCTTGGTTATGTAACAGCACTTCTTGATTTAGTATTATCTCCAGCAACACCTTCTAATACAGCACGTGCAGCTGGTATCGTATATCCAATCAATTTATCCATTGCTGAATCTATCGGTTCTTATCCTGGTGATACTGCTAAACGCGGTGGTTCCTTTATCTTGATGAATGGTTATTTCGTAACAAAAATTACATCATTCATGTTCTTAACAGCTATGGCTCCTAACGTGTTGGCTTTGGACTTTGTTACTAAAATTACTGGTCTAAACATGACTTGGGCTGAATGGGCTTTGGCTTTAGCTCTTCCTGGTCTTGTAATGTTGATCTTCGTACCACTTGTAGGTTACTGGATTGACCGTCCTGAAGCAGTAAAAATTGACAATAAAAAATTAGCTGCTGACGGTCTTGCAAAATTAGGACCTATGAAAATGTCTGAAAAAATCTTGGCTGTTGTATTTATTCTTGCTCTTATCGGTTGGGCATTGCCTTCCATCGGTTTCGACTTGAGTCCAACAGCAGTAGCTTTAGTAGCTATGACTATTGTATTCTTTGCTGGTATCATTACTTGGGATGATATGGTTCAAACTAAAGCTGTTTGGAACACATTCATCTGGTTTGGTGCTATCCTTGGTTTATCCACTGCTTTAACAAAAGCTAAATTCTTTGCGTGGCTTGCAGCATACATGCAAGCAAACTTGGCACTTGATGTATCTCCACTCGTAGTTGTATTAATTCTTTCTGCTATTAGCGTTGTAATTCGTTACTTATTCGCTTCCAGTACTGCATATATTGCATCTATGCTTCCAGTATTCTTGACTGTAGGTATGGCGTCAGGCGTAGACCCAGTTATGTTTGGACTTGTATTGCTTGCAACAAATGCGTTTGGTGGTCTTGTAACTCACTACGGTGCATCTCCTGGTCCAATCATTTACTCTGCAGGTTATAATAACTTGAAAGATTGGTGGACTGCTGGTGCTATTTTAGCAGTATTGAGCTGGGTTCTACTCTTCGTAGTAGGTATCCCTTGGTGGACTTTCATCGGTATGATTGGCTAATCATACAATCTTATAATTATTATTGTTTTAACAGCACGGACCAGACATTTGCGACACGTCTGGTCTTTGCCATTTGATATATTTATTAGTGAAAGGATGCAACATGGCACAATTAGTAAAAGCTGCACAAGCTGGCTTCGACGAAAAAAATGATGCATTAGTAACGGTTGGGAGCAAAGCATAATGGCTAACGATAAAACATTCCCAGAAGTTAAAACAAACCCATTAACAGAGGCTGCTAAAAAACGCTTGTCTCGTTCCATGATGTTCGTACCGGGTAATACACCTAAAATGATTAACAGTGCAGATATTCACGGTGCTGACTCCATCATGATCGATATCGAAGATTCCGTGCCAATTACAGAAAAAGACACAGCTCGTCTTTTAACTGCAGAAGCATTGAAATCCCGTAAATTCCGTGCAGAAACAGTTGTTCGTATCAACCATCCTACACAAACTCCTTATGGCTATGACGATCTTGATGTCATCGTTCCAGCTAAGCCTGATATGATTCGTTTACCTAAAACTGAAGATGTTTCTGAAGTTGAAATCGTAGCGAAGAAGATTGAAGAAGTGGAAAAAGCTAACGGTTGGCCGGAAGGTACAATCAACATTATCGTGGCTATTGAATCCGTTCGTGGCTTGTACAATGTTCGCGAAATCTGTCACGGTCCTCGCGTAGTTGCTATCGCTCTTGGCGCTGAAGACTACCGTGCTGACCTTCGTACAGGTAAACATAAACCAGCTGTTGAATTATTGTTCGCTCGTCAAACAATCCTTCATGCGGCGCGTGAAGCAGGTATCCGCGTAATCGATACTGTATTCTCCGACGTAAAAGACCCACAAGGCTTCCGCGAAGAAGTTGAATTCATTAAAGCTTTGGGCTATGATGGCAAATCTTGTATCCATCCAAGCCAAATCAAAATTATCCACGAAGTATTCACTCCTGACGAAAAAGAAATCGCTCATTCCGTTAAGGTATTGAACAGCTATGCAGATGCATTGCGCAACAATAAAGGCGTAATCTCCGTAGATGGTAAAATGATTGATGGTCCTATCGTAGTTCGTGCACAACGCGTAGTTGATAAAGCACGTGCTGCAGGCATTAAAGTTGAATTAGAGGAAGGAGCAGAATACGATGTTAAATAAAGTAGGTCGCGATATCCCAACAAATATCCCAGCACTAGAAGGTCGCGAAATATATCAAGGTGAATTCGCAATCGAACCTAAAGCTCATCGCGCAGGTAAACCTGTACACATGAGCCGTGTAGGTACTAATAAAGTGCTCGCTTCCATCGATGAAGCAATCGAAAAAGCTGGCGTGAAAGATGGCATGACTTTGTCCTTCCATCATCACTTGCGCAATGGCGATTATGTAATGAAAATGGTCATGGAACGTGTACAAGCGAAAGGTATTAAAGACATCACTGTGGCATCTTCTTCCTTGTCCCCATGTCACGAATTCTTGGTAGAAATGATTCAAGACGGTACTGTAACAGCTATCGAAACATCTGGCTTGCGCGATCGTCTTGGTAAATTCTTAACACAAAACCCAGGCGTATTGAAACGCCCTGTAATCATTCGCTCTCACGGTGGCCGTGCTCGTGCTATCGAATCTGGCGAAGTTCATATCGACGTTGCTTTCATGGGCGCTCCTACAGCTGACCCACGTGGTAATGCAACTGGTCGTACAGGCAAATCCGCTTGTGGTGCGCTTGGTTATGCTAAAGTTGACTCCCACTATGCAGATACAACTGTTATCATCACTGATAACTTAGTTGACTATGTACACAACTATGCAATTCCTCAAACTGACGTAGATTATGTTGTTGAGGTTGAAAGCATTGGTGATCCAGAAGGTATCGCTTCTGGTGCGGTAGGCTTCACTAAAAACCCTATTCAAATTAAAATTGCTGAATTAGCTGGTGAATTCCTTGATCAAGCGGGTATCATTAAAGATGGTTTCGTATTCCAATTGGGCGCTGGTGGTGCTCCATTGACTGTAGCGAAATTCATTGCTGAAAAACTTCGCAAACGCGGTGAAGTAGGTGGCTTCGCTATCGGTGGTGCTACTGGTATCTTGACTGGCATGCTTGAAGAAGGTTTGATTCGTGCCATTTACGATACTCAAACATTCGATACTACTGCAGCTGCATCCTTGGATAAAAACCCTGCACATATCGAAATGTCTGCTTCCATGTATGCTAACCCATGGACTGACTGCACTACAAACTACCTAGACGTAGTATTCCTTGGTGCTACTGAAATCGACCTTGATTTCAACGTAAACGTAATGACTGACTCCAACGGTGTATTGATGGGCGCTTCCGGCGGTCACTCGGACACAGCAGCAGGTGCTAAATGCACAGTTATTACCTGCCCATTGATTCGCGGCCGCTTGCCAATGATTCGTGACAAAGTAGCAACTGTAATTACACCGGGCTCCTCCGTTGACGTACTCGTTACTGAATACGGTATTGCAATCAACCCAGCTCGTACTGATTTGATTGAACGCTTCAAAGATAGCAACTTGCCTATCTACACAATTGAAGAATTACAACAATTAGCATTTGAGTTAGTAGGTAAACCACAAGATATCCCTGTATCCGACAAAGACGAAGATATCGTGGCAATCGTAGAATACCGCGATGGTTCCATCCTTGACGTGGTTCGCAAACCTCTATAATTGACTAGGGCTTGGAGTCCGGTAGAGTCCGTTTGGGTTCCGCTGTCAACTCACCATCCCATGCTAATAAGTTAATACAAAGACCCGCTCCATGAGTCCGAGGACCATGGAGCGGGTCTTTGTATTTTTATGAATTGTAGGGCCGTAGGGAGGGGATAATGTGAGATTTTTACATATTAAATATGATACTATGGGTGAAAATTTGGGCATTCATAAAGTTATAATATCTATATAAAAGAATGTGATTATATATTAGGGGGATATCTATGTATCAATATAGGGCTAATGTAGAATTTGATATAGATGGATTAAAGGACTTTTATATAGATGACTTAATGGAGCAAGAATTAAATATTTATTTAATGGTTGAATGTTGGATTCGAGATTATATTGATATTAATGATATGTATATTAGAATGGTTGAAGATAGATATGAAATAGTAGAATGGGAATCTTTTATTCCGAGTGATTTATCATATCGTAGTTTATTTGTGGCTAGCAATTATAAACTTGGATATAAAAATCAGTGTATTGATTATTTATATGCAAGATTTAAACAAGTTGTAAAGGATGAACTCATAAGCAATTCTTTAATAGATAGATTAGAAATTGAACGAGTATATCTATTACAAAACTCTATGCAAATTCTATTAAATTGTAATTATAAAATTGATTTTGAGAAGTTTGTAAAACGATGGATGGCGATTTGTAGTACTGAATATCATCCTGTATACTATAAATTAAAAGGTAATGTATTTATTGTATGAAGTTTGTATTATTTAATTTGGAGGTTGATATAATGGGGACTGTATGGAGATTACAAACAAGAACAGATAGTAAAGATGGTAAAAAAATATCTACTTATTGTAGAGAAGAATCTATTGCAGCTGTTGGGTGGAGTATCAATGATGATCAAATAAAAAAGTATAATGCAGAAGCTTTTGATAAAATTCAATCTATCAGAGCAAGTATTAAATCTAAAGATTTTTATTATAAGGTCCTTGAAGAGTATAATTTATTCAATATTAAAGCTGGCAAGAAGATAGTTGCCGTAGAGACTTTAGAACGAGTGAAGCCGGGAGACTATATTTGGATGCGTGATAATGGTATATATTACTTAGGTTATGTTGGAAATAATTTAAGGTATAAATATAATCCTAGTATTGACGCACTAGAACATGATGCAGCAAATCAAATAGAAGATGTCGATTGGAAACCAATTGGTGATGAGAGTCAAGTTCCAGGTGTTATTGCCACAGCATTTATTCGAGGTAGAACGCTTCAACGTGTAAGAAAAGCTTATATGTATGAGTATGCTTCTTTTATTTATAATGGAAAACCTTTAGATGTAAATGTTGAGTCTAATGAATCTTTAAAACAATTATTTTATAATTGCCTATCTCCATCAGATTGTGAGGATTTGGTTTGCTTATATTTATATGATAAGGCGAATTATATTGCAATTCCATCTACTAATAAGATAGCTACTGAGTTATATGAATGTGTATTAGTTAACCCACTTAATGGTAAATTGGCATATCCTCAAGTGAAAAAAGGAAATAAAGAATTAAACTCTAATGATTATATAGAGCTGATTAAGGACAATCCGAATAAAGAAGTATATTTATTTACATCTGAAGGCATGGTTCAAGATGATATTCATATAGATAATATACATAGTATTTCTCCAGATGAACTTTATAGTTGGACAAAAGAAAAAATAGAAAGTAATAGCTTTTTAATCCCTGAGAGTATTGTAAAATGGTATAAATTAATACACTCGTCAGAAAAATAGTTAAAAATGAGGAGAGAGCATATGAGCCAAGTTTTTAAACAAGATTTAACAGATACTTCAGTCCGACCAGGTGGTATTTTTTTCGTTGAGTTATTTGGGATTGTCCAAATGTGGATGAGTTATTAGCAGAGTGCCAATACAGGGTGTTTGCTACGGATATGTTAGCCTCTGGTTTAGCGGCCAAAGAACGTGCAGATATGCTTGTAAAGTATGTAGATGCATTACTAGAATTATATCCCTCTTGTAAAGCCGTTGTATTTGGACCATCTCGTAAGTTCTTAAGTCGAGAATCGATTGAAAATCATCCTGATAAAGAGGTGACTCGTTTCATGTATTATGCTGTAAATGTGCGTTATTTTAGTATTCAAGGTACCAATGATATGATGGTAGATTCTGTGGGTATGAGTACATTATTTTTACCTGATTTACAGTATCACTTTCACGGTGTAGATCCTAATCATGTAGTATTTCATGCTTATAATGTGTTGAATTATATTTTCGAACATGGTAATTTAATAGGTGATGGGGAAACCATTGCGGGGTTACAAAATGGCGAGATGAATCAGGATATTCAGTGGAAGGTTCAATACGAGGATTCTTTAATCCAGCCCGTTCGAGAGGTTCTAGATATTAATATGGGTGAATACGCATCTGGAACTCGGTAGTTGTTAATCAATGAAAGGTGTGAGCATTATGAGTGATCAACGTGTTTTTGATATGGAACTTGTGAAAGTTGAAAGTTTGGAGAACGCTGTTAGGACGCCATTTTATCAAACTGATTCCACAGGTGGTTCAGTATGGGTTATTAAACCTGGTCAAATCTTACCAAAACATTATCATCATCACTCTGATGATATATGGGTTATATTGCAAGGCAAGGGTGTATTTTATCCAACGCCTAATACAGAGGTGCCTTTTACAAAGGGGCAAGTTATAGTATCTAAAAAGGGTGAATGTCATGGTGCAAAAAATACTGGAACGGAAGATATTGTCTTTGTGAGTATCGTTGCTCCAGTGCCTGCTGATTATGATCCTGTTAAGACTAATTAATATGAAAGCACTTTATAGTATTTTCTTCTCTTGTGATAGAGATATATTCATACTATAAAGTGCTTTTTTATTTTATACAGTCATTTCTAGCGAATATACCTTTTCTATTTTATATGTCATTATTTTGGTTTTACTATTCCTATTTGTTATTTCTATACTCTATAAAATTCCATTGACAGAGGACGTTTGTTCTTTTAAGATGGTAAAGTATGTAATATTTTAATAAGTAGAAAGGAATTATATGAACTCATCTACACTAGAGCCTCAAAGTGGGGATATCAATTTCAGAGATTTTACGAAACGTCGTATGCTTCACGTAGTCTTACCATTGTTTATTGTTTCTATTATTGCCTTCCTGGATCGCGTTAACATTGCTTATGCAGGCTTGACTATGAAGGAGAATTTACCATGGTTGACGCCAGAAGTATTTGGTATGGGGGCAGGCATTTTCTTTATTGGTTATGTTTTGTTTGAAGTGCCTGCATCTTTAATTGCAGCTCGTTGTAATGCTATGCATTGGGTGGCGCGTATCATGTTTAGTTGGGGGCTCGTATGTATTCTTATGACGACGATGACCACTGAGTTGGAATTTTATGTTTATCGATTTTTACTTGGTCTATGTGAGGCTTCTTTATATCCTGTAATTTATTCATTACTCATTCCAAATTGGTTCTTGCCAAAGGAGCGAGCGAAGGCAATCTCCTTGATGTTGACATCTTTATTGTTCTCTAACATCATTGGTGGGCCATTGGCAGGTATTTTATTGGATACAACGTTCTTTGGTCTACATGGTTGGCGTACACTCTTTATCGTTGAAGCTATTCCTGCTGTGATCTTTGCGTTCATTTTCGCATTCTGGATGAAAGAGCGTCCTGAACATGCATCTTGGGTAACTGATGTAGAAAAGGTATATATTAAAGCCGAGCTTGAAAAAGAAGAGCAACAAAAGCAAGCCGTAAAGAAATATACTATTTGGCAAGCGTTAAAAGACCCAAAAGTATTGCGTTTAGCGTTAATCTATTTCTTGTGGGTTATTGGTTTCTGGGGCTTTAGTTTTTGGATGCCTCAAGTTCTTAAAAGCTTATCTGGATGGCCACCAAGTGTGGTAGCGTGGTCTATTGCTATTCCAATGACAGCAGCCTTACTTGTACAAATATACTGTGGTTACTCTTCTGAAAAGCGCAATGAAAAACGTTGGCACGTTGCTACTACATTGTTCATTGGTACTATTGGTTTCTTAGCAACACCACACAGTCCATCTCCAGAAGTTAGCTTATTCTTTATATGCTTAACTGCAGTAGGTGTTTACGGTGGTATGGGTGTATGGTGGACCATGCCAACAACCTTCTTATCTGGCGCTGCTGCAGCGGGGGCGATGGGACTCATTAACTCTTCAGGTAACATGGGGGGCTGGGTAGGTCCTTATATGCTTGGATTTATCAATGGTCACACTGGTAGCTTTGCTTATGGTTACTATGTAATGGGGGCTTGTATGTTCCTTGCTGGTCTATTAATTTTGACACTTCCAAAATCTATGGAGCATAAAGAGGCTTAAGTAGAGCTATATTATAGATAACTAGATTATAGACAACTTAATAGGAAAATATTTAACGAATGCTTCAATGGTGTGATTTTGGATACTATTCAATTTTATGTTACAATTTACAAAATAGTATTATTTAAACTTGAGGAGACAGAATATTGAAAGAGTGTAGACCTAAGTTTGATGAAATTACATCATTTGATGAATTTAAAAAATATTATTGGTATCGTGATGAACTTTCACAAATATGTAAATCATTAGGATTAGAATACAAGGGAACAAAACAAGAACTCAATCATATTATTGAGCAGTACTTTAAAGGCGATTTAATTAAAAAATCATCAATAAAAAATAGAAGAAGGCAAGTGGAAACTATTACTTTAGATACACCATTACTTGAATGTAATTTTTCCTTTAATACGAAGTTTAGAGAATATTTCTCTGATTTAATAGGTGTTTCACGATTTAAATTTAATGCTGATATGGCTACTGCTTGGAGAAAAGTAAAAAGTGAAAAAAATACAAGCTTTACAATTGGAGATTTGCTGAAAGTATATTATGGTGAATCAGATTATGCAAAGTATGATAATTCGGTTTGTCAATGGAATCAATTTTTTAAGGATTTTTGTGCAGATGAATCTAGTGGCAATTATTCGAATAAATTAAAAGTAGCATCTATTATTTGGAAAGAGGTCAGAGATTCAAAAAATGAAAAAATTTATTCAAAGGAGCTTTTAAGTGAATATGCATATAAATTAGAAGCGTATCGCAAGTAGAAGCAACTTGTCATTGCAGAGATGTATGGGAAAACTAGCAATTAAATCTATAATAGAATAACGATAAAAGCACCTTATATCCTATGAGAAGTGTCATTTGTGATGACTTTTGTAGGTATGTAAGGTGCTTTTATTTATTCCTGATTTCTTTATTGATTTTGTTTTGTTACATCAGGCACTTTCCCAGGATTCATATCGAGGTTTAGATCTGTGGATTTGAATGGGCGTGGGTTTGCCTCTGGTGGTTGTACTTTGAGCTCTGGATGCAACCATTGTAGTTGCTTTAGTTCCCAGTCGTACTTGGCACCGTCATTTTGTAGTTGACGAATATCTTTTAGGATTTCGTCTAGTTGATCACTATGCTTATTAGCCATCCCTTCAAGAATGTAAAGACGACCTGCTACACTGTCAATGGTAGAGCCATCGTGGTCTTCATCGACACGCCATTGTAATTCAGAGATTTGTATTTGCTGGAATATGATAACGATAACCAGCACAATGATAACGCCCCACATGGGAGCTTCTTTAGCTTTCAAAAGGGCTCGCAATTTAGATGCGAGCCCAGATGGTTTGTTCATTATTGACGATCCTCAAGTTGTAATCCAGGTAATGGTAATTTGGAGTTTACAAAGTCTAACCACAAGCGAGAAGCGTGGGAGAGGTAATGACCCTTTTTCCAAATTACATAAAGAGTATGAATAATTTCAGGTACGAGAGGTCTTACGACAACCTTAGAACCAACCTCTGTATTTTCACCTACCTCAGGGCAGAGGCGAGATGGTAATAATGCGATAGCAAGGTTTGCACTAACCGTTTGTAACATGAGATCACGTTGGCTTGTTTCAAACACGATGTGCGGTTGGAAGCCGGTGTGTTTACAAGCTTTGATGATTTCATCATGTAAGTTGAAATCGTCTTTATGCAATACAAAGGATTCATCAGCTAGCATTTCTAGGCGAATTTCTTTTTCTTTTGCTAAAGGGCTAGATTTTGGAATGATAACGGACAGTGGGTCACTCGTAAGGTAGAAAGATTCAAATTCTTTAGGGTTTGGTTTTGTACAGATGATGCCAATATCAATTAAACCTTCTTGAACGCTGATCTCAACCTTTTTAGAACCTTGTTCGTAGAGTTCCAATTCGATTTGTGGATATACTTTTTTAAATTCACCTAATAACTGGGCAAAAATGGGAGCATCCGTAATTGGTGGAATACCAATTCTGATGGAACCTTGCTCCAAACGAAATTCGTTTTCAAAATCAGTTTTTAGATGTTCAAACATAAACACAACGCGTTTAGCGTGGGTTAAGAAGATGGTACCCCCATCAGTAAGTTCTACAGATTTAGCATTACGCATGAAGAGAACAACACCAAGTTCAATATTGGCAAAGCGACAGTCACTGTATGTGTTGCGTTGATAGGGCCCAGCACGTTATAATTAGCATATAGGGCTATATCAAGTTATGATATTAGGAATTATGGTTGTGCCCATCACAAAAAAGTATGCTCACACATAATGCCATATTATATATAACATATATATTATTGCATTATTTTTTCATGTGCGCAAGTTTGTAATGGTTGTTATTCCTAAACATAATGATAGATTAAGCAAGTGTTCTATTTTTGCTAAATGCTTAAGGAGGCAATAATCACATGAGTCGTAAATTTAAAACTATGGACGGCAACCAAGCGGCTGCTCACGTTTCTTATGGTTTTACAGAAGTTGCTGCGATTTATCCAATCACTCCATCTTCTCCAATGCCAGAACACATTGATGAATGGGCTGCATCTGGTCGAAAAAACATCTTCGGCAACACTGTTCAAGTTGTAGAAATGCAATCTGAAGCAGGTGCTGCTGCTGCAACCCACGGTTCTTTACAAGCTGGTGCATTAACAACAACTTTCACATCTTCCCAAGGTTTGTTATTGATGCTTCCTAACTTATATAAAGTAGCAGGTGAATTACTTCCAGGTGTATTCCAAGTAGCTGCTCGTGCATTGGCTGCACATGCTTTGGCTATCTTTGGTGACCACCAAGACGTAATGGCTGCTCGTGCAGCTGGCTGTGCTATGTTAGCTGAATCCTCTGTACAAGAAGTAATGGACTTGTCCGCTGTAGCTCACTTGACAGCTATTAAAACTCGCGTACCTTTCATCAACTTCTTTGACGGTTTCCGTACATCCCACGAAATTCAAAAAATTCAAATCTGGGACTATGAAGATTTAAAACCATTGGTTGACATGGATGCTGTTAAAGCTTTCCGTAAAAATGCTTTAAATCCAGATGCTCCTGTAACTCGTGGTACTGCAGAAAACCCTGACGTTTACTTCCAACATCGTGAAGCATCCAACAAATTCT
>PPYE01680892.1_pt1 | contig 20591 bp, 30 predicted proteins | sample 1559881 | NCBI WGS metagenome assembly PPYE01 (sample SAMN08240022, study PRJNA423297) | Human gut metagenome, whole genome shotgun sequencing project.
CGGCTGGCGCAGCAGGTCGTGCAGGGTGGGGGCCGGGGTGCGGCGTTTGGACCGGCGGCGTGGGTGCTGCTTCATGCCAGACCGCCTCCTTTCGTCTGCCGGGGAACACACATGCGAGGATCATTCACCCCAATATACGGCAAAGGCGGTGCAGATATGAAGCAAAAATCAAGCCAAATGCGGTTTGCCCCCTGGCCGGTGGTGCAGGCCGCACTGGCGCTGGCATTGAGCGGCCTGCTGCTGGCCCGGCCCCAGGCAGCGGCGCAGGGCTTTGCGGCGGGGCTGAAGCTCTGCGGCGGCAGCCTACTGCCCGCGCTGTTCCCACTGTTTGTGGTGTGCGGCCTGCTGGGGCCGCTGGCTCCGGCGCTGGGGTGGCCGCTGCGGCCTTTGATGCGGCTGTGCGGGATCCGCAGCCCACGGGCCCCGGCGGTGCTGGTGCTGGGCTGGTGTGGTGGATACGCGGTGTGCGCCCAACAGATTGCAGCATTGCGCAAAACGGGGGAACTGCCCCCGCGGGATGCCGCGCTCCTGCTGCTGTTGGGCTGCTGTTCCGGCCCAGGCTTTGTGGTTGGCTGCATTGGGGGGCAGCTGTTTGGCAGCGTGGCGCTGGGGCTGCTGCTGTATGGCTTGCAGCTGGCAGCCAACCTTGCTGCCGCAGCCTGCCTGGTGCTATTTTTGCCAAAGCAGGAATTGCCAGCTGGGCAGGGGAGCAGTCAACAAAAGAGCGTGACCTTCCCACAGGCCATCAGCAATGCGGTGCAAAGCAGCCTGACGGTGTGCGGCTGCGCGGTGTTCTGCCGTGTGGTGGGCAGTGTGTTGGGGCAGGGGATGCCTGATGGTGCGCGGCCTTACCTGAACGCTGCGCTGGAAATCTCCGCAGGCTGCGCAGATTTTGCCGCTGCAGGCAGCGTGGCGGGGGTGTGCCTGTGTCTGAGCCTGCTGGGGGCATCGGTGCTTGCCCAGCTGGCGGCGCTGCTGCAGGGGACGGTGCCGCTGGGGCTGCTGCTGGCCGCACGGGTGCTGCATTTTATGTTTTTGCAGGGGCTGCTGCACTTGTGCCTTCCGCTGGTACCGGGGCAGGCGGCTGTGTTCACCAGTCTGGCCCCGCAGGTGGTCGTTATGAAGCGTACCGCGTGGGATACGGTGCTGGCAATTGCATTCTTTTTGTGCGCTGCACTGTATCAACTTTACAAAACCTGCTAAAGCTCTTATAATAATACTATTCCGGCAGCGCACCGCAGCCGTGCAGACGGCCCGCGGTGAACCGCTGCCAAACCTTGCAGTATTGGAGGAAAGCGGATGTTCAAAAAGCCGCCCTATGGCACAAAAATCTCTCCGGCGTGTGCTTACTGCACCCACGGCTCTCCGGCGGCTGACCAGAAAATGGTTCTGTGCAAAAACCGGGGCGTGGTTTCGCCCTATTTTGCCTGCCGCAAGTTCCGGTATGACCCGCTGCTGCGCGTGCCGCACCGGCAGGAACTGCCGCATTATGACCCCAAAGATTTCAGCCTGGAGGACTGATATTTCATGCCCGATTTGAAAAACGTACCACCCTCGCCGCGCCCCCGTCGTTTGAGCCAGCTGAAAGATGCCTGGAAGAACAAGCGCTCGGTTACCATCGTTTACCTGTTGCTGCGTGCCTCGGTCATTCTGGTGCTGATTGCCCAGATTTTTAACCGCAACTTTGAAAATGTCTTTTTGTGTGTGCTGACGCTGTTCCTGTTCGGCGTGCCCAACATGGTGCAGCACCGGCTGGACATTGAACTGCCAAATACGCTGGAAATTATCATCCTGCTGTTTATCTATGCGGCGGAAATCTTGGGCGAGATTAACGCCTATTACGTTACCTTCCCCTATTGGGATACCGTGCTGCACACCCTGAACGGCTTTTTGTGCGCGGCCGTCGGGTTCTCTTTGCTTGATATCCTCAACCGGGAGGAAAAGATCGGCTTTTCGCTCTCCCCGCTGTACCTGGCCATTGTGGCATTCTGCTTTTCCATGACGGTTGGCGTGATCTGGGAATTTTTTGAGTGTACCATGGACCAGCTGTTTTTGCTGGATATGCAAAAGGATTCCGTGGTCAACACCATTGGCAGCGTAATGCTGGACCCCACCGGCGGTAACAATCCCGGCGTCATCCGCAATATCACGGATGTGATCGTGGTGCAAAGTGACGGCACCCAGACGGCCCTTGGCCTGGGCGGCTACCTGGATATTGGCCTGCTGGATACGATGGAGGACCTTTTCGTCAACTTTATTGGTGCGCTCACGTTCTCGATTATCGGCTATTTCTATGTGCGCAGCCGCGGTAAAAACAAGTTTGCCAAGCGCTTTATCCCCGTGGTGAACGAAGAACCCCAGCCCCAAGCGAAAAACACCTCTGCAGAAGACGCACCCGAAACGGAAAAAACGAAAGAATAATCAACAAAACAAGCGCCCTGTTGTGAAAAACACAGCAGGGCGCTTGAATTCTTGTACAGAAAACACAAAAATAAACCGCGAAGGATTACCAAACGGAACCCTGCGCGGTTTATGGAGCTGGTGGCCGGACTTGAACCGGCGACCTGCTGATTACGAATTGCTAATTCTTGGCGTTGCATTGTTAAATAACGTGCAGTATTGTGCGATGATTCGCATATCTGCTTGTTGTGTCTTTTGGTAATTTTTAGTAGTTTTCGATGCAATTATGCCCAAATTATGACCATTTCAGCAGTCCCATAAATGGGAAAAGCGCCCCGCTAAGGGCGCTCTGCCTGTTATGGGTTCTTCCCGCCGGGGGTGTTGGCGCACGGGGTCAATTTTTCGGGGCGTATTGGGTGATGATTTCCCGCGCACCTGCCACAAACTCGGCCATTTGCTCAGGGGAAAAGGTCAGCAATATGGACACAAGTTTTTCAATGTTTTCTGATGCTTCAGCCGTCATTGCAAACACCCCCCATTCTTTGCCGCTTGGCAAAATATCCTCTCATAAGCCCGTATAGCCGATAGCGCAGCTCTGGAATATTTACTTGTTAGCGGCGGCCTTTTCTTTTTTCTTTCTTTCCCGCTCTGCTGCCTTATTCATTCTCATGGTAATGGGGTCATGTACAACACTGCCAACAAACCCCCGCGCAAGTTCCAGCGATTTTGCATTGCCATAGACAAACATCTTGCAAATAGCGTCGATTTCAAACAGTTTTGCATAAATCTCCGGGCAGCGCTCGTATAGGATGTCTCGTTCGGATTCGGTCAAATAGGTAAGCATTTTTTATCCTTTCTGTTATGCTTCAATCGGCTGCACTTGGCTTGCGCCGAAAAAACTTGCCGTGTACGTCTTGCCATCGCCGTGACTTGCCCAGATTAGGACGGCGCGGAAAAGCGCCTTGCTGCCGTGAATGACTTCATAGCCTGCCACTTTCCACTCTGCCCACGTTTTGCAATCCTCTGCAATCCCGGCGGCTGCTTTGGCTGCTGCAATCGCTGCCGCGTTCTGTGGGCGGGCTTTGGCGCTCTGCCAAGCTCTGTGCAGGGCTTCGGCAAATGCCAGCCCGCCCTTGCGGAAAATCGCCCACGCACGGCTCATAATGGCGGATAAATCATACTTCATAGCTTGCTCCTTTACTTTGTGGGGCAAACCGTGCTATAATAGGCTTGCCCTATTTGTGGGGTTGCGTCTCGCGGTGCTTTGGTCGGCCTTTGCGGGACGCTTTCTTTTTTGTCTTGGGGCTTCGGGTGCGCGGGGGCTCGGTGCTGTCTGCACGCTCTGTGGCGGTTCTTGCAATCCTGTCCGCGTCTTGTCTGGTATTTCTGGTGGGCTTTCGCTTGACGACTACCTTGACCTTTTCCCTTTCGACATCTTTATTATATACCATTGCGCAAGTACATTCAATATGCAAATTGCACAAAGGTATACACTTGCATAAGTACAAATTGTACACTTGCGCAAGTACAGATTGCGTGCTATAATATGTAAGAGGAGGTGTAACCATTGGGAACAGCAAGAACAAAGGCGAATAACAAATGGAATGCTAAAGCCTATGACCGTGTAAACCTCGTGTTGAAAAAAGATACCAGCCCGACAAAGGATGAAGTTCAAGCCGCTGCCGATGCAGAGGGAGTTAGCCTGAATGCGTATATTGTGGCGGCAATCAGCCAACAGTTAAATAAAGAGAAACCGTAAAGGGGGCGCTATTATGAGCGAGAGAGAGCAGGCAAAGCAGATTATTGATACCTTGCCGGATTACAAGATGCAGGCTATTTTGATGTTCCTGCGCGGCGTAGAGTTTGACGATGAACTAGAAGATGATCGTTTCTGTGAAAAGCTGGTTGACGATTATCTAAACGATGATTTGCCCGACAAGCACGAAAGCATCAGCCTGGAAGAGTTCGCGGCGCAGGAAGGTATTGCGTTATGAAATACCAAATCAAGATTGAAAAGGATGCTCAGAAATTCCTTAAAAAGCTGCCGCGCCCGGATGAAACCAGAGTCTTAAAGGCAATCGCCAAGCTTCCCGACGAGGGAGACCGAAAACAGATGAAAGGTCATCCGGGCTTCTTTCGGCTGCGTGTGGGTGACTACCGCATTATCTACACGGTAGACAACGGGCAGTTGATTGTGCGGGTCGTGGATGCCGGAAATCGCGGGCAAATTTACAACAGATATTAATGTCTATTCAGGAACGCTTCGGCGTTCCTTTTTTGCAGAAACCGCCCGGCGCAGGTCAGACAGACCCAGACACGGAAAGCAAGCGGGCGGCGCTTTTGGAAAAGCTGCAAGGCATACCCGCCGGGAATGATAGCAAAAAATAAGACGATGCGCTGCAAAGCCCCTGCAAGGCTCTGTGGCGCGTTTTGTATTCCAGACGGCAAAACTATATTAAACAGACCTGCAACGTAAAAACGGGCGTGTTTCTCGCGCTGTGGCGTTGCGATGCTCAAAGTATGCAAAAGCCCCGGCGGGACAAACCGCCGGGGGTAATTAGTTTAATGACACGATACGCGCATCACAGCGCCCACCTTGCCCGCTGGAAATACGCTGCTGTACTTGCTGCCAGTTCAACCGGCGTCTGCTTGGCTGCGTAAATATTTTGCGTCAGGTTAAAGCCGTTGCTGCTGCCCAAAAGTCAGCTCATTTTGCAGCCGAATCCCCGCATCCAGGCTGCAAGCGCCGTCCAGCCAGAACTTTTTATCATCCATACAGCGCCGCCTTTCTGCGTGTCTGTGCTTCTAACTCGTGGGAAATATCATTTGCCAGCGCATGGGCCATGTCAGAAACATTCGTAAACTGCATGCCGTTAATGCTGATCTGGAACACCATATCACCGCCAGTTTTTCCGCCATTACGGTAATTTTCTGCTTCCCGCGCCGTCAGCACCATTTCGCCCCTGTGCAGATTTGCAACATAGTTGTTATATGGTACATAATCAAGGCCGCCTGCGTGGCTGTGGTTGCTGCCACTACTGTTGACATCCACATTAACAGAGCGGTTTCCGAACAGGCTGTCCCACAAACCATTGAACCAGCTTACAAGGCTGTCCCAAGCTGCCGAAATGCCGTCAATAATGCCATCAATAACTGCGTCGCCCATCTGCATTGCGCCTTCTACAATGTCCGGCAAATGCTTTATAAAGTAGGTCAGCAGGGTCTCCACGATAGATGCAGCGGCAAGCATAATGTCCGGCAAGTGTTCCGAAACGCCCTCTACAAACGCAATCAGCATTTGTCCGGCAGTGTCAAGCATCTGCGGCAAGTTCTCATTCAGCTTTGAAACCAGCGTTAAGACGATTTGCAAGGCCGATTGTGCAACGGTCGGCAGCATCTGATAGATGCCGTTGCCCAACACGGTTATAATTTGAATCGCAGAATCAATAAGCTGCGCCGCGTTGGCGCTGATTTCCGTCACAAGAGTCTGCACGATGTTGACGGCAGACTGTGCCAGCTGCGGCAGGACGGTTTCAATCAAGCTCGGCAGCTCTGCCATGATGGGCGGGACAAGGCTCTCTATCAGCTTAGCGGCGCCGTTCAGGGCGACTTCTACGCGGGGAATGATATTGCTTGCCGCTGTAGTTGCGCTATCCACAAAGTTGCTGATAAGCTGCCCAAAATTGGCATTATCGTCCGCAACACCTGTGACAAGGTTTGCCCATGCGGCTTTTGCGGCGCTCAAGCTGCCGGAAATCGTGGTAGACGCTTCTTTTGCCGTTGTGCCTGTAATGTCGTACTCCGTCTGAATATCATGGATTGCAAGGATAATGTCCGAAAAGCTGTCAATGCTGTAATCTGTGTATTTACCCTGTGCCGCATTGAGCTTGTTTGCATCATCAAGCAAGCGCTCCATTTCTTCTTTCGTGCCGCCATAACCCAATTTCAGGTTATCCAATAACTGGAATTGTCCCTTTGCAAAGCCATTGTATGCGTCTTGTACGCTATCGGCGGAGCTGCCGAATTTGTTCCAGTTGTCGGTCATGTCAGATACAGCCATATTAGATAATTCCGCTGCCCGTTCCGTATCGCCGCCCAGACTGGACACAAGCGCAGCTGCATAAGATGTTGCTGTAGTCATGTACGCATTGGCCGTCATGCCGGACGTTTTATAGGCATCGGCCGCATACTGCTGCACTTTGGCTGCGCTGTCTTTGTACAGCGTTTCCACGCCGCCTACAAGCTGCTCATAGTCCGCATAACTGTTTACGGCAAGCGTTGTAAGCGCCGATACTGCCGCCTCGCCCGCTGTGGTAGCGGCAACGGATACTTTCGCAACGTTCGCAGCAACGGTAAAAATGCCCTTGCCAACTGTTGAAGCGGCAGAACAAACCTTTTCAAACAGCCCTGTTAAACCGCCCGCGCTGCTTTTCGCATCTTTCATGCCCTTCTCGTATTCGCTGGAATCAAGGCACAATTTTGCATACAGATTATATGCGTCCAACTACATCGCCGCCTTTCCCAGCTTATAACCCAGTCTGTACAGCTCATACAGCGACTTCGCGTAGCGCTGCCGCTCCCGGCTAGCGTGTTTATCCCGCTCATGCTGACGCATCGGGGAACCCGCAAGGCCTTCTTTGAATCCCATGTCAACGCAGTTCCGCATATCTGTCGCAGTTTTCTGGATGAGGGTTTCCGGCGCATCAGACGGCATAGTGTGACGCACTGCACGCTCAAAATATTCTTGGCTGAAAAGCTCCATGTTTTCACCACCTCTATTTTATTGACACGTGAGTTATTCTTCGATGGTATCCGTCAACAGCACCTTGCCATCCATAACAGCGGCCAGGTCAATGAGCTTCTGGCAAAACCCGTCGTTTTTAAGGCAGTTGGCACTATAGCCGTTAAAGTCGTTGAGCGCTTTCTGCGCAAACATTTTCAGCGTGTTCATCGCTTTCAGCGGGGCTTCAACATCCAAAATGCGCACGTTCAAAGAATGTTTTACAGCATATTCTCGGATGGGTTTTGCCATAGTCGGGTTTGCGTTGTGCCTGTCGGCAATGTGCTGCAAGTCAGCTGCGCTCGTGATAAACACGGGGTTAAGCACTTTCAGGTCGGCTTCATCAACCTTGCTGCCGTCCGGCGCAATCCATGCAGAATAGGCAGCGTCAAAGTCTGCAACGATTTTGTCAGCCTTTTTGCGGAACTCGGCCTCTTTCGGGGCAGTTTCGAGAATGGCGGCAAGTTTGGCGTCAAATGCAACCTGTGTAATGCGGTGGTCGTTGTACTCGTTTTCGAGTGCGGCACGGGCTGCCTTTTCGGCTGCAACGGCGGCGGAGTATTTGCGGAAGTTGTCAATGTAAGATTTTGCGTAATTCATAGTTTTTTACTCACTTTCTTTAATTCTCGGTACATCGTCAATGATTACAACGTCATACCGTTTGTTCAGTTCGTTCATCGTTACAATCGCGCCTTTCTGTGTGCCGGTTTTCAGCAGGTAGCCGCCGGGAACGGGTTCAACGATTGCAACAGGGTCTTGCGCTGTCAGGGAATCTTCCAGCGCCTTTAGTCTCGCTGTAAAGTCTTTTTTTATTGCCATTCACTCCAATACATCTTATTTTGGTGCTGTCTACTTTCCTTTCAGTTCATCCCGTAGGATTTTCATGTATTTGTCCGCATGGTCAGCAACAGCAGGCTTGATAAAAGGCTTTGCCGGTTGTCCGTTTGTGTAGTACGCTTCAACAGGCGGTTTCTGGCTGCGCAGCATAGCAACAATACGTTTTGCTTCTTCCAGCGTGTACCGCTTGCCAGGGTTTTTGCTTTCATGTTTTTCCCCACCAACAACATACACCCAGTATCCGCTTGTATGCGCTGGCCCATATACGCCGGTTCCCACTTCGATGAAGCTGGCATAAGACACCGGGCTGCCAATGTACATTGCCTTTTCTTCCATGTTTACCGTGTGCGTGATACTGTTTCGCAAATAACCGGTGCCCCTTTTACCAGGGCTGTTTACCAGCTTTTTGGCATAGCCCTCTGCTACCAGCCCGCACTTTTCCAATCCGCGCAATACAGCACCATTCATTGCTTTCAGCACTTCTTCGCTGTGATCTTCAAGTCTGAAGTTCATTTTTCCCTTTCTTCCAGCGCCTTTAATCGCTCTTCAAAATTTCGTTTCATGGTACTTCGTCACCTTTTGGTTCGGAAAATTCAAAATGTCCCACTTCAAGGATTTCGTCCTCAAGCTGATATAGGCTTTCTGATAGTGGGTCAATATAACAATTTGGGCGCTTTACTCGCACCAGTTTGCGCCCGTCTGGCGTGTAGTAGCCGGTGTGGGTCAGATAATATGTCAAGTCATAGTTGTCGGATTGGTACTCGCTGCCGTCATCGCAAATATAGACGTGTCCGCCTGTATCACTGCCTGCCAGCCGTTCCAACATTGCCAGGCGGGCTTTTGTGCTGCTTTTCAGTGGTCTTGGCTCCTTTCTTCCAGCGCCCGCAAGCGCTGTTCAATGTCTACGGCTTCATTTAACCGCAAAGAGTATTCGCACACAGCGCGGGCTGCTGCAATCTGTTCACGGGGCTGCTGCGTGTCATCTTGAACAATGGCGTTTAACCGTTCGATTGCGGGCGGCAAAGCGCTTTTGGCTTTGGTGCAAGCTGCTTCAAGTAGTTCATTGCAGCGCTTGCGGTATTCGGCTTGAAATACCGGGTCTTGCTTATAGCGACGCAATGCAGATTCAGAAAGCCCGGCGGATTTGGCTGCTGCCCGCGCTGTGGGACACGAAATAAGCGCTGCAAGCGCCCTTTCTTGTTTAGGTGTCATTTGTTGTCCCCTCGTTGGAATCGCCCGAAATGGGCGGTTTTTCACGCTTTGCGGCAATTTCAGCGGCTTTCCGCGTCCAGTAGCGTTCCTGTGCTGCCCGCAGCTTTTCGGGGTTCTTCTTTCTCCACTCGCGCATATACTCGCGGCGGGCCTCTTTCTTTAAGCTCTGCATATCCATTTGTTTGTTCTCCCTTCATGTTAGTTCACGGTCAACTACGGCAGTGTTGAACCACCGCAAATAGCGGATGCAACCGCTGAAAAAATGGCAGATGTTATAATCGCAATCATCGCGGTATTTTGTACGGAAATGTGCGTCAATCATGGCGGGATAATCCGCCGGGGAAAAGCTCATATCATCATATGGGCAAGTCTCTGGTGTTTCTCCCACATCCATGCGCTGGATAATGTCAATTATCTTTTCACGCTTTAGTTGTGGGTGTGCCGTTCCCGTGTAATACTCATACGCCAGGAAGTACTCCCGGAACACCTCTAAAGCCTCATCGTAAGAGAACAGATCACAATCGTTGCCATCATTTTGTTTGCGTCTGCCGTACCTTGCTACGGGATAAGCCCGTTTAAACCGTTTTGTGAATTGCTCAAAGTCGAATTGCATTTGCTTTTCCTCGTGTGTTAACAGCAATCGCGGTGCGCTTTAGCGCGCCCTTGATTCCGCCTATGACGGGACGTTCATTGCAAAATGAACCCTTTACAGCGGCACTTTGCCGCCCTTGATACCCGCATTTTGCGGGATTCTTCTTCTGTTTCTGATTCTGTTTCTGATTCTGTTTCTGATTCTGTGCCGTATGATACCGTATGGAACCATACGGTTTTTAATCGGTCTTTGGAGGTCGGCCACCGTTCTTGCCGCTATTGACGCGCTTGTTGTATTTTTCCCATGCTTCCTCCATATCGGGGAAAAATGCCGAAAATGCAATTTGTTCCAGTGCTGAAAGATTGGTAGGATATTCACCCGTCTCTAAGTAGTCCCAGCAGGCCAGCAGCACATTGACTGCCGTTTTAGGTTCGAGTTGCTTTACAAGCTGTCGGCGTTCGATTTTCATCTTAAACCATGTCGGATGCTTCTCTTTAACGTCTGACATGTTACTTTCCTTCCGTTATATCAATTTTCAGCTGTCCCGCCGGGATACCCAAAGCTCGGCGAACGGGCGCAATAGCTGCTAAACCGTGCTTGCAGCGTGCGGCCTGTACATTGTAAAAGCTCAGCATTTCCGCTTTAGCCTGTTCCTCGTCGAGTGACGGCAGAAAGTATCCACCGCGCCCGCCTGGACGGTACAAGATGAGTTCGCCCGCGTCGCGTTCACGCAGAATCAAACTGCGCAGCTTGCGCGGGGATACCTGCAACATGGCGGCCAGCGTGTCGGCAGGGATGGCGTTTTCTGCGCCGTGCCCCAAAAAATCCAAAACGTTCATTGCATCAACCTCCAAATTTTGATATACTGGAGGCGGGAAAAGCTATGCGCTGCATTGTTCCCGCCTTTGCCGCTTTCGGTGTTCCAGCACCGGGGCGGCTTTTTTGTTGTCATAACTCCACCCGGCGGATACCGGGCTGCTGTGGCTCTGTGTCTCCCTGCATCCAAGCTGCAAGGCTCGACAGGTTCACAAGTATCTTGCGCCCGCACTGGACACTGCGCACCTGCCCGGTCTTGCAGAGCTGCCGAATGCGGTATGTGGGAATCCCGGATTCTTCGTGTGCTTGTGAGATTGTTGCCATGCGTGGAAATTCTACTGACATAAGCGCCTCCAAATGATCACTTTGTTTATTTTATTTTCGTTTTTATATTGCAAGCACAAGCGGTTTGTGCTAAACTAATCGTATCATAAAACAATAATAAAAACAACTATAAAAGCGAAATGCAAAGTTTATTTGCGTATAACGTTGTAAATCTTTCCAAAATCTACACACAGCAGTCTTTTTATGAAAAAGAGTATTGCGTGTATTGTTTTTAGCATCTCGATACATATTGCAAAATAAGTGTAAACTTTATTTTCGGAGGAAACATAATGCCAAGAAGAAAGAAAACGTTTGATTACAATGATACGTTTCCAAAACGACTACGCCAGTTAATAAGTGAAAATCTGAATATCACGCAAGACAGACTTGCCGAAATTGTCGGCGTTACTAGACAAACTGTAGGAAATTGGTGCAGCGGAGAAAGCTCTCCGGATGCTGTGTCGTTAAAGAAAATAGCTGATTGTTTTGACATTTCTATTGATTGGTTACTAATCGAAAATGCTCCCCGTAATGTTGATGTGAATCTATCTGCTGTATGCAAATTTACAGGCCTAAGCCCCGAATCCGTAAATACACTTCATAACAAGACAGAAAAAAGCTATAAAGAATTCGCGTCTCTGTTTTTTGAATCATTGGATGCAGATATTGTGTTTTCTAATTTGGAATATGCTGATACATCTATTTCTAAAGCCCTAGCGGATGCTGAAAGAGGCGTGGATAGTTCGGAGCATTATAAAAATTTTAGAATGGCAAGGTTTGAAGCTAAAGATGCTTTCAATGCGTTTGTGGACAATGTTTTCCGCATTCGTGAATGCGAATACGATGATATTGAAGATACAAGCATATTGGATTCTGTATTGAAAAGGAGCGGAGACAGTGGCAAACATAACAAAACGGATAAATAAAGACGGCTCCGCATCCTACCGCGTCAAGGTCTCCGCCGGGGTGGGCGCTGATGGGCGGTATATCTACCGCTCGGCCACATTCACACCGCCGCCAAAACTAAGTGCACGGAAAGAAGCAAAAGCCGTACAGGAGTTTGCCGATGACTTTGAGCGGCGCGTTCAAGAGGGATTGTTTGTTGCCAATGATTTGACGGTTGACGGCCTTGCTGAACACTGGATGAAAACTTACTGTGAAAAGCAGTTAAAGCCACACACTGTATCCGACTATCAAAAGATGCTGCCGCGTGTCTCTGCTGCCATCGGGCATATTAAGTTGGCAAACCTTCGGCCCGGCCATATTCAGGAATTTTATAACCAGCTGGCGCAGCCCGGAATCCGCGAAGATGGAAAATATAAGGCACGGTCTGCATTTATTACGGCTTTCCCAAAAGGCACACGGCTGGCCCTGCTACATGCCGCTAATGTATCACAGCGCACACTTACGGAAGCAATGTGCGGGCGTAATGTCTCTAAGCGTTCAGCCGAAAAGATAGCCACTGCCGCCGGGTGGGCTTTTACAAAGGCCTTTACCTGTACCAGCGCAGAGACTTTGAGTACCAGGAGCCAGCGGCATTATCATTTAATGCTGTCGTCCATGTTTGGCACCGCTGTTAAATGGCAGTTGATGGACAGCAACCCATGCGAACGAGTCACGCCGCCAAAGCTGGACGAAACCGATGTTGAATTTTTGGATGAAGGTCAGATTGCCTCTTTGCTGGAAGCCTTACCAGACGCGCCAACACAGCTTTCTGTGATTGTGCAGCTTGCTTTGTTCACAGGAGCCCGGCGGGGCGAAATCTGCGGCTTGCGTTGGGCAGACATCGACCTTGACGCGGGTGTCATGGCTATCAATCGAAATTTATCGTTCATTGCGCATAAAGGCCCCGTGTTTGATTTGCCGAAAACAAAAAAGAGCCGCCGCTGCATAAAGCTAAGCGACGACTGTGTAGTGTTATTGAAAGATTATAAGCAATGGCAGATACGGGAGCGTCTGAAAGTCGGTACATACTGGTTGCGGGAAATCACCATAGAGGGCGGCAAGCGCGTCAAGAATGATTTGCTGTTTACCAAACCCGACGGCAAGCCGTTTGACCCCGACAAGGTTTCTTCGTGGTTCCCGGTGTTTTTGCGGGAGCATGGTCTGCCACCCTGCCGCTTCCATAGTCTGCGCCACTCCAATGCAGCGCTGTTGATTGCGGCCCATGTTCCTGCAACGACGGTTGCGGGACGATTGGGTCATGCGCAGGTTTCTACGACCACAAACATCTATGCCGCTATGATTCGTTCGTCTGATGCGGCGGCAGCGGATGCGCTGGGCAACGTTTTTGAAAGGATTCGCCAGCGGCAAAATATAGGGTGAAAAAGCTGTTTTGAAAAGATTTATGCCCAAATTATGACCATTCGCGTCAAAACCAACTTGAATATAGGCAAAAAGAAAGCCCCGACGCATCGTGTTTTCAACGATGTATCGGGGCTTTTCACTTGGAGCTGGTGGCCGGACTTGAACCGGCGACCTGCTGATTACGAATCAGCTGCTCTACCAACTGAGCCACACCAGCACAACAATAATAGTATACTGGATTTTTGGCACAAGTCAAGGGGAAACGGGGCAAAAGTTGAAAAAATATTCTGGGTGGGATACTTTTGTTCATGACAACCAAAAAGGTTACAATCATCCCCTGCGTGGATTTTAACATGCAGAAGGTTAAAATTTTGTGCAACATTCATAGTTTATTTTCGACAAAACTGTGCTATAATTCAAATTGAAAGATTATGGCTATCTGTAATCTTTTACCACAAAAACCGCAAAAACAGGCGTAAAAGCGTGCGGGCTGGCCCGGCGGCTGACGCCTGGCTGCACAGGAGGTACCATATTGGCCGAAAAATCAGTCGAATTAGACAGCATCGAACTGGCCGCCGCCATTTTTGGCAACTGTGACCAGAACGTAAAACTGCTGGAAAATGAGTTCCACGTCACGGCGGTCTGCCGCGGCTCCCTGTTAAAGTTTACCGGTGAGCCAAAAGACGTGGAAGCTGCTGTGCATGCAGTGGACGGCATGGTGACCCTGATGCAGAACCACACCCCGCTGGAGGAACAGACGGTACGCTACTGCATCAGCCTGGCCCGCGGCGGCGAGGAAAAGCGCCTGCGGGAATTGAACGATGATTTTGTCGCCGTTACCGCCAAAGGCCGCCCCATCCACCCCAAAACGCTGGGCCAGAAAGAGTACCTCTCCGCCATCCGCGCCAACTCCATCACCTTTGGCGTGGGGCCTGCCGGTACGGGCAAAACCTACCTGGCTGTGGCCATGGCGGTCAAGGCGTTCAAGTCAAAAGACGTCAGCCGCATTATTTTGACCCGCCCCGCCGTGGAAGCGGGGGAGAAGCTGGGCTTTCTGCCCGGCGATTTGCAAAATAAGGTGGACCCCTATCTGCGCCCGCTGTATGACGGCCTGTTTGACCTGCTGGGGGCGGAAACCTTCCAGAAGCTGGTGGAAAAGCAGGCCATTGAGGTGGCCCCGCTGGCCTATATGCGCGGCCGCACGCTGGACGATGCCTTTATCATCCTGGATGAAGCCCAGAACACCACCCCCGAACAGATGAAGATGTTCCTGACCCGCATGGGCGTGGGCAGCAAAGTGGTAGTGACGGGCGATGTGACCCAGGTGGACCTGCCGGAAAAGACCCGAAGCGGCCTGGTGGATGCCCTGCATATATTAAAGGGGATTGACGGCATTGCGCAGGTTTACCTGACCGAAAAGGACGTTGTGCGCCACCGCCTGGTACAGCAGATCGTAAAAGCCTATGAGCGTGCCGCCCAGCCGCCCAAGCGGGCCCCGCAGGCCAAGCCGGAAACGGCAAATGCGTAACGGATCAAATGCGTAACGGATCAAATGCGTAACGGATCAAATGCGTAACGGATAGAGTATAGAAATAAAAATGATTTATAAACGGTGCCCAACAGCACCGAACAAAAGCACAGTCAGGAGGCAGATTTCCTATGTCTAACAAAGTATTGATCACCAATGAGCAGAACGCGGTCAAAGTTCCTTCGGGGCTTCGCATCCTGATCCGCCGCAGCTGCAATGCGGTGCTGGAATACGAAAACTTTGACGGCCCGGCAGAGATCAGCGTGACCTTTGTGGATAACGCCCGCATCCACGAGCTGAACAAGCAGTACCGGGATAAGGATGCCCCCACCGATGTGCTCAGCTTCCCCATGGCAGAAAACGGGGAGTATGATATCGACGAGGACAACGGCTGCAAGATTCTGGGCGATATCGTGATTTCTATGGAGCGCGCCATGGAACAGGCCGAACTGTACGGCCACAGCCTGCAGCGCGAAGTTGCCTATCTGACGGTACATTCCATGCTGCACCTGTTGGGCTATGACCATGAATCCAGCGGGCTGGAAGCGGTACGTATGCGCGAAAAAGAGGAAGCTGTTCTGATGCAGCTGGGCCTACCGCGCACCGTCAGCTACACCAACGACGAAGTGTGAGCTGTACATGAAGCCCAAGAAAAAGAATCGCATGCTGACGGACCTTGCCCGGTTTGGGCACGGCTTTGTTTACGCATGGCACGGCATCTGCGCAGCTGTTTTGGAGGAACGCAACTTCCGCTTCCACCTGTGTGCGGCACTGTATGTATTTGCCGCGGCGCACATGGCGCACATTGACGCCACCGGCGTGGCGCTGCTGGCCATCTGCGTGTTTATGATGCTTGGCATGGAGCTGATGAATTCCGCTGTGGAGCGCGCTGTGGATAAGCCGGATACCACCCACTGGTGGAGCGCCGGTGCCGCAAAAGATATGGCGGCTGGAGGCGTGCTGGTCACAGCGTTTGGTGCGGTGGTCGTGGGCATCTGCCTGTTTGGCAACGCGGCTGCTCTGAACGCCATCTGGACCAGCGTGACGGCGACGCCGCTCAGCACGGCGCTTTGGGTGCTTTCGCTGGTGCTGGCCTACCTGTTCACCTTCCGCCTTGGCAAGCAGGAACAGGTCAAAACCCCCAAAAGAAAATAAAACCGAAGAAAAATAAGGCCCGGCTGCCCAACCGTGCAGCACGGGTGAACCCAACCGGGCCAAATAGCCCGCAGATTGCAGCAGATTGAAAGAGAAGGTACGAATGCAGAAGAACCACAATGAACCTGAAATGCCCTCCAGCGTGTTTGTGGCCCTTGTGGGCCGCCCCAACGTGGGCAAATCCAGCCTGACCAACCACCTGGTTGGCGAAAAAGTTGCCATCGTGACCCAAAAGGCACAAACGACCCGCAACCGTATTACCGGCATTATCACCAAGGGGCCGGTACAGTATGTGCTGCTGGATACCCCCGGCATCCATAAGCCGCGCAACCGGCTGGATTCCCGCATGACCCAGACCGCAGCCGCCAGCCTGAAGGATGTGGATGTGACCCTGATGCTGTTTGAGCCTACCGGGGAATTTACCGAATCCGAGCTTGGCATGGTGGAAGCACTGCGCAAAGCAGGTCCGGCAATCGCGGTCATCAACAAGGTGGACCTGCTGAATGATTTTGCCGCGCTGGAAGCCCGCAAAAAGCAGGTGGAAGAGTTCGGTATTTTTGATGCGATCGTCACCGTTTCCGCCAAGGATGGCACCGGCTGTGAAGAATTGTTCCCGCTGCTGAAGCAGTACGCCAACCCCGGCCCGCATTACTTTGACGACGATGCTTTTACCGATATGCCGGAAAAAGAGCTGGTGGCCGAGCTGGTGCGTGAAAAAGCCCTGCTGTTCATGCGGGAAGAAATCCCCCACGGCATTGCCGTTACGGTGGAAAGCTTCAAAGAACGCCCGGACAGCGATTTGATCGACATCAGCGTGGAGATTTGCTGCGAGCGCAAGAGCCATAAGGGCATGATCATTGGCAAGGGCGGCCAGATGCTGAAAAAGATTGCCTCCGCCGCCCGCATGGACTGCGAGGAACTGCTGGGCGCCCGCGTGAACCTGCAATGCTGGGTAAAGGTGCGTGAGGACTGGCGCGATAACGACCGCCTGCTGGATAACCTCGGTTTTGCCAAGCCGTAACAGCGGGGAGACTGCGCGAACCCTGTCCAACCACACGGTTGGACAACTTTTCCACGCATGGATCGGTATGATGGTGGCAAGCTAATCCGTAAAGGGGGCGGGCCATCATGCCAGGAAATGCTGAAACCGACGGAATCCGCGCCGCACAGTGGCAGAAATTTGCTGCCAGCGGCAGTATTTATGACTACCTTGATTACCGCAGCACTGCGCCGCATGGCATAACCACGGGGGAAAACAATGCAGATCAACACAATGGGGCTTGTCCTGCGTGCGGTCCGGGTGGGCGAAGCCGACCAGATCCTGACAGTGCTGACACCGGGTAACGGGGTGCTGTCAGCATCCGCCCGCGGCAGCCTGCGGCTGAAAAACAAGCTGTTCAGTGCCTGCGGGCTTTTCTGTTATTCAGAATTTGCCATTACACTGGGCCGCAAAACCAATTTTATTGACAGCGCGGCTGTCAGCAAGGTGTTCCACGGGTTAAGCAAAACCGTGGAAGGCACCGCCTTGGCAGCCTATCTTTCGGAGCTGACCATCACGCTGGCGCCGGAGCCGCCGGAATCGGCGGACTGCCTGCGCCTGCTGCTGAACACCCTGTACATGACCGCTGAGCAAAAACGCCCGCTGCGCCAGCTGAAAGCCATCTATGAAATGCGCACCATGACCCAGGCGGGATACATGCCGGGGGTGCTGGCCTGCGATGTATGCGCCCGGTATGACGGCTGTGATTTTTACCTGGATCCGGTAGCGGGCCGTCTGCTGTGCGCCGACTGCGCCGCCAAAGAGCACCGTGCCCCCAACCTGGACCCCGGTGCACTGTATGCGCTGCGGCATATCTGTTTGGCAGAGGATGCCAAACTGTTCAACTTTACCCTGACAGATCAAAGCCAGCGCCGCCTGGGCCGTGTGTGTGAACAGTATGTGGCGGCTCACCTGGACTATCAGCCCAAAAGCCTTGAATTTTTGCACGGTGTGCTGGAATAACCGTGCATGATAGATGATACGATAAAACAAGATTTTTGACCCATCTGACCCAACAGGAGTAACCAATTTATCTATGGACGTTTCCTACCGTACAACCCTGGAACTGGATAAAATTATTGCCCGTGCGGTGCAGCTGTGCACCTGTGCGGAAACCAAAGAGATGATGCGCGCCATTGAGCCGTTTGCCACAACGGAGGAGGAGCGCTACGCCCTGGCCCAGACCAACGCCATCAACGCCCTGCTGCTGAAAAACGGCAGCCCGCGCTTTGGCGCTGTGCATGAAGTGCGCCGCGTGGTGGCCCATGCGGCCAAGGGCGGCATTCTTTCGATGGGCGAGCTGCTGGAAATTGCTGCAGCGCTGCGCAATTTTTCCGGCCTGGCCCAGTGGTACGGCCTGACCGACCACGATATGCTGCCCACCGATGACCTGTTCTTTGCCCTGGCTCCTCAGCCGGTGCTGGAAAAGCAGATCGGCGAGTGCATCATTTCGCCGGAAGAAATGGCCGATACCGCCTCCGTTACCCTGCGCGACCTGCGCCGCAAGATCCGCGCGACGGAGGACAGCATCCGCACCAAGCTGGATGCCATCATCAAAAACTCTACCACCAACAAATTTTTGCAGGATGCTGTGGTTTCCATCCGCAACGGCCGCTATGTTGTGCCGGTTCGTGCCGAGTACCGCGGCGAAGTCGGCGGCGTCATCCACGATGTTTCCTCCACTGGCTCCACCGTGTTTGTGGAGCCAACCGCTGTGGTGGAAGCCAACGCCCGCATTATGCAGCTGCACGCCCAAGAGCAGGAGGAAATCACCCGCATTCTGACGGCGTTCTCCGGCCAGGTGGCATCGCTGGAGCCGCAGTTCAGCTACAGCTATGACGCTATGCTGCAAATTGACCTGCTGCTGGCCAAAGCCCGCCTTGCGGTGGAGCAGAACGCCTTTATGCCGCAGGTGAACGATAGCTGCCGCTTTGCACTGAAAAAAGCCCGCCACCCGCTGATCGACAAGAAAAAGGTCGTGCCCGTGGATATTGCCCTGGGCGAAAAATATGATACCCTTGTCATCACCGGCCCCAACACCGGCGGCAAAACCGTCAGCATCAAAACGGCCGGCCTGCTGAACGCGATGGCCCAGCACGGCTTCTTGATCCCGGCGCACGAAAGCAGTACCGTCTGCCATTTTGATGAATACCTGGTGGATATCGGCGATGAACAGAGCATTGAACAGAGCCTGTCCACCTTCTCCGGCCATATGAAGCGGATCACCGGCATTCTGGAGCTGGCCGGCCCCGATACCCTGACCCTGATCGACGAACTTGGTGCCGGTACCGACCCGGCAGAGGGCGCAGCGCTGGCCGTCAGCATTCTGGAAAGGCTGCGTAAGCAGGGCACCCTGCTGATGGCCACCACCCACTACGCCGAGCTGAAAATTTACGCGCTGGAAACCCCTGGCGTGGTGAACGCCAGCTGTGAGTTTGATGTGGAAAGCCTGGCCCCCACCTACAAGCTCAGCGTGGGCGTGCCCGGTAAGTCCAACGCGTTCCTCATCAGTGCCAAGCTGGGCATTCCGGAAAGCGTCATCGATGCCGCCCGTAATCATATGTCCAACGATGATAAGCGGCTGGACAGCGTTCTGGCCCAGCTGGATGATTTGAAGCTGCAGCTGAAAGCCGCTGAGGACGAAGCCGAAAAGGCCCGCTATGAAGCAGAGCATGCCCTGGAAAGCGCCGAGAAAAAGCGTGATGCCCTGATCAAACAGGGCGAGGAAGAGCTGGAAGCCACCCGCCGCAAAGCCCATGAGCTGATGCAGAATGTGCAGAACCAGGCATATGCCCTGACGGACGAGCTGCGCCGCATCCAGAAAGATGAAAAGACCAACGCCGCCGCCCGTGCTGTGCGCGCCCGCGAAATTGCCCGCAAGGATACAGAGCAGCTGCTGAACCGTACCGAGAAAAAGCAGCCCAAGCGCCAGTTCGTGCCGCTGAAAGAGGTCAAGCCCGGCCAGGAGGTTGTGATCGCGGAGCTGGACCAGCACGCCGTGGTGCTTTCCCGCCCGGACAAAAACGGCATGGTGGAAGTGCGCGCCGGTATTTTGAAAACCAAGGTCCCCCTGACCGGCCTGTGCGCCCCCGATAAGATGGATAAGCGCACCCAAAAGCAGGAACCGCCGCGCACCCGCACCCACGTGGAGCTGAACCATGACCGCAAGTCCAGCATGGAGCTGAACCTGCTGGGCTACACCGTGGAGGAAGCCCTGGCCGAAGTGGACCGCTTTTTGGACCACGCCATGCTCAGCAACCAGAACACCGTGTATATCATCCACGGCAACGGCACCGGCGCGCTGCGCAACGCCATCCAAAAGCACCTGCGCACCCACCGCGGGGTCAAATCCTTCCGCCTTGGCCGCTATGGTGAGGGCGAGAGCGGCGTGACCGTTGTGGAACTGAAATAACGGCGGATTTGCTTCAAAATTGAACAAAAGCGGGTGCACTGTGAAATAATCTAGTACATTTTCCCGCATTTATCTATAGCACACGCCGCCCGCGCGTGCTATTCTATTATTAAGGGCAACACCGCACAATTCCCGCCTAGCGGCTTAAGCACCGCTTCGGCGGCTGCGGCACGGCATCTGCGTTGCCAA
>PPYE01047044.1_pt1 | contig 20580 bp, 15 predicted proteins | sample 1559881 | NCBI WGS metagenome assembly PPYE01 (sample SAMN08240022, study PRJNA423297) | Human gut metagenome, whole genome shotgun sequencing project.
GTCGCTCCCGTCCCATCCGGATCACGCACTTTACCAGAAATTTTTTCCCAATGGGGGAGCATCTGTTTTTACGTTTGATATTAAGGGAGGAGCAGAGGCTGCGTATAAATTTATCGATAATCTGCAGGTGTTTTCACTGCTTGCCAATGTGGCGGATGTGAAAAGCCTGGTGATCCATCCGGCAACCACGACCCACAGCCAGCTTTCTCCCGAAGAATTGGCGGACCAGGAGATCCGGCCCAATACGATCCGGCTTTCCATAGGGACCGAGCATATTGAGGATATCCTTGAGGATCTGCAGATGGGATTTCATGCGGCGGAGCAGATAGGCCTGGATGATGCCGGGGCGGAAATACCAGAAAAAACGGAGGAACGACCATGACGAAATACATATTTGTGACCGGAGGTGTGGTTTCCGGCTTGGGAAAGGGGATCACAGCCGCCTCCCTTGGCAGGCTTTTAAAGGCCAGGGGACTGAAGGTCGCGGCCCAGAAGCTGGATCCGTACATCAATGTCGATCCGGGGACCATGAGTCCGTACCAGCACGGAGAGGTATACGTGACCGAGGACGGGGCGGAAACCGACCTGGATCTGGGCCACTATGAGAGATTTATTGACGAGGACCTGAACCAGTACTCCAATCTGACAACCGGAAAGGTCTACTGGAACGTTCTCAACAAAGAGCGGAGAGGAGAATACCTGGGCTCCACGGTCCAGGTGATCCCTCATATTACCAATGAGATCAAGGAGTTCGTATACCGTGTGGGAAAAAAGACAGATGCGGACGTGGTGATCACAGAGATCGGAGGGACCATCGGGGATATTGAATCCCAGCCGTTTTTGGAGGCTGTGCGCCAGATTGCTCTAGAGGTGGGAGACGAGAACAGTCTGTTCATCCATGTGACCCTGGTCCCCTATCTGAGCGGGTCTGAGGAGCATAAATCAAAGCCGACCCAGCATTCCGTCAAGGAGCTCCGGGGCATGGGGATCAATCCAGATCTCATCGTTCTCCGGACAGACAGACCGCTGGAGGAGGCTATTTTCCGGAAGATCTCCCTGTTCTGCAACGTAAAGGAGGACTGTGTGATCGAAAACAGGACGCTGCCGAATCTGTACGAAGCGCCTCTGATGCTGGAACGCTCCGGCTTTTCGGACGTGGTATGCAGAGAGCTCTGCATTGACGCACCAGAGCCGGATCTGACCGAGTGGGAAGCCATGGTAGAGCGGATCCGGAGCCGGTCAGAGGAGGTACATATCGGCCTGGTGGGCAAATACGTAAAGCTCCATGACGCCTACCTGTCTGTGGCGGAGGCAATGAACCATGCGGGTTATGGCCTGAATGCGTTTGTGAGGATCCACTGGATCAATTCTGAAACGATCAAAAGGGAAACGGCAGCCGAGGTCCTGGGCGGATTGGACGGGATCATCGTTCCAGGCGGGTTTGGAGACCGTGGGATCGAGGGAATGATCCTGGCCGCGGAATACGCCCGTGAAAATCAGATTCCCTACCTGGGGATCTGTCTGGGGATGCAGATCGCAGTCATTGAATTTGCCAGGGATGTTCTGGGGCTGGCAGACGCCAATTCGGGAGAATTTGACGAACTGTGCGCGCACAAGGTGATCGATTTTATGCCTGGACAGAGCGGGGAGATCCAGAAGGGCGGTACCCTGCGCCTGGGAAGCTATCCCTGCCGCATAAAGGAAGGAAGCAGAATGGAAGCGTACTATGGCACAGGACTGGTCTATGAGCGCCACCGCCACCGTTATGAGCTTAACAATCAGTACCGCAGGGAGATGGAGCAGGCGGGGCTCGTGATAAGCGGCACCTCTCCGGACGACCGGCTGGCAGAGGCCGTAGAGCTGCCGGACCATCCATTTTTCATAGGTGTACAGTTCCATCCGGAATTTAAGAGCCGGCCTAACCAGTCTCATCCGCTGTTTAAAGGATTTATTTCAGCCGCTTTGGAGCGGGCAGAAGGAAAAGAGGTGTAGAGGCATGTGCGGGATCATTGGATTTGCGGGAAATACAGAGGCTGTTCCCATATTGCTGGATGGGCTGGAACGGCTGGAGTACAGGGGATATGACTCAGCCGGAGTCGCGGTGGTATCGACGGACGGAAGGCTGCAGATAAAAAAATGCAGAGGACGCCTTGGCGTTCTCCGGGAGGCCCTGGCTGCCCGGGAGCCGCTGACGGGGCAGGTGGGCATTGGCCATACCAGATGGGCGACCCATGGGGAGCCGAACGATGTAAACGCCCATCCCCACGTAAGCCAGAATGGGAAGCTCGCGGTAGTCCACAATGGGATCATAGAAAATTATCTGGAGATCAAACAGTCTCTGCTCCATAAGGGCGTCGAGTTTGCCTCTGATACGGATACAGAGGTCATTGTCCAGCTTCTGGAGTATTATTATAAGAAGAGCTCCAACCTGATGGACGCGGTGTATGAGGTTTTAAACCGCATCAAGGGCGCTTACGCCATGGGGATCCTCTGCTCGGATTTCCCGGAGCAGCTGATCGCCGTACGAAAGGACGCGCCGCTGCTCATCGGCTACGGAGCAGACGGAAATTATATTGCCTCTGACGTGACCGCGCTGCTTGCCCACACAAGGACGGTCACCTATATGGAGGATGACGAGGTGGCAGTGCTCACGGCAGACCGTGTGCAGATCCTTGGAAGGGACGGCTGCTTTCTGGAAAAGGAAAAGCATCAGATCCAATGGGACGTTTCAGCAGCGGAAAAAGGCGGGTACGCCCACTTTATGTTAAAAGAGATCATGGAGCAGCCGGAGGCCGTCCGCAGGACCATCCAGCCGAGACTGGCAGATGGGGAGATCGTGTTTGAGGAACTGGAGGATGAAAGGGACCTGATGAAGGGGATCTCCAGGATCTATCTTGTGGCCTGCGGCTCCGCATACCATGCGGGAATGATCGGAAAGTACGCCCTGGAAAGACTCCTGGGAATTCCTGTGGAGGCCTGCCTCGCGTCTGAGTTCCGGTACAGCGGGCCGCTGCTGGGCGAGTCGGCGCTGGTGATCGTGATCAGTCAGTCGGGAGAAACGCTGGATTCCATGGCGGCGCTCCGGGAAGCGAAGCGGAGGGGCTCGAAGGTCCTTTCCATCGTAAACGTCATGGGAAGCTCCATTGCCAGGGAATCGGATCATGTGCTTTATACGTGGGCGGGGCCGGAGATCGCCGTGGCGACCACAAAGGCATATACCACACAGACCGTTCTTCTGCTCATGCTGGGCGTTTACCTGGCAAAGCGGCTGGACCGGATCGGAAACGGGGAGTACCAGGAGATCGTCCGGGAGCTTCATGGCCTGCATGAAAGGATCGGTATGGTCTTAAAAAACCTGGAGCTTTACCAGAAAACGGCAGCCAGGTATTTTAACCATGACAGCGTCTTTTACATCGGACGGAACCAGGACTACGCCCTGGGGATGGAGGGCTCCCTGAAATTAAAGGAGATCTCCTACATCCACTCGGAATCCTATGCGGCGGGAGAGCTGAAGCATGGGACCATTTCCCTGATCGAGCCGGGAACGCTGGTGGTTGCCCTGGCGGTCTATGAGCCGCTGGTGGAAAAAATGCGGTCCAATATCGTGGAGGTAAGGTCCAGAGGCGCGGAGGTAGTTGCAGTGACCACGGAAGAGACCAGGGACATGATCGGCAGCCAGGCATCGGAGGTATTTGTGATCCCAAAGGTCCATACGCTCCTTCAGCCGGTGCTGGGAGTGGTCCCGCTGCAGCTGTTTGCCTATTATATCGCGCTGAACCGGGGCTGCGATATTGATAAGCCGAGAAATCTGGCAAAATCGGTTACGGTAGAATAGGGAATGGAGGCAGGAGAAAGGAGCAGTATGGGAATCCATGAAGAATGCGGCGTGTTTGGAGTGCTCAGCGCCAAAAAAGAAAATGTGGCAGAGCTGGTCTATTACGGCCTCTATGCCCTGCAGCACAGAGGGCAGGAAAGCTGTGGGATCGTTGTCAATGACGACGGAGTCTTTTCCTCTTACAAGGATCTGGGACTGGTGAGCGAGGTATTTTCAAAGGATACTCTGGCTCATTTTCCCGAAGGGACCATGGCGGTGGGCCATGTGAGGTACGGGACCACCGGAGGAAACACAAGGAGCAACTGCCAGCCCATTGAGGTCAGCCACCAGAAGGGGAAAATGGCCCTGGCCCACAATGGGAATCTGACCAATGCCTTAATGCTCCGCGACAGGCTGGAGCTGTCAGGCGCTATTTTCCATACGACCAGCGATACGGAAACTATTGCGTATATGATCACCAGAGAGCGGCTGGGAGCGTCCAGCATTGAAGAGGCCGTAAGCCGCGCGATGGAGTCTCTGGAGGGAGCGTATTCCCTGGTGCTGATGTCCTCCACGAAAATGATCGCCGCTCGGGATCCATATGGATTCAGGCCCCTGTGCTTCGGCAGGATGCCAGACGGCACCTATGTGGCCGCGTCGGAGAGCTGTGCGCTGTCGGCGGTGGGGGCGGAGTATGTGAGAGATATACTGCCCGGGGAGATCGTGGTCTTCCATCCGGACGGCGTGGAATCCAGAAGAGAGCACTGCAAAACCCAGAGACAGAGGACCTGTATTTTTGAATATATCTATTTTGCCAGGCCGGATTCTGTGATCGACGGCATATCGGTCCATGAATCAAGAAGAAGAGCGGGAGAGCTGCTGGCAGAGCAGTATCCGGTGGACGCGGATCTGGTGACCGGGGTTCCGGACAGCGGGCTGGACGCAGCCCTGGGGTTTGCAGAAGGATCCGGGATTCCCTATGGGATCGGACTGATCAAAAATAAATACATCGGAAGGACCTTTATCTCCCCGGGACAGAGGGAGCGCCTGGATCAGGTCAGGATCAAGCTCTCTCCTGTGAGGAGTGTCATTGAAGGGAAAAGGGTGGTTTTGATTGATGATTCCATTGTCCGCGGAACCACCAGCAGGCGCATTGTAAAACTCCTGCGGGACGCGGGAGCCAGAGAGATCCATATGAGAATCTCTGCTCCGCCGTTTCTGCATCCCTGCTATTATGGGACCGATATTGATTCAGAGGAAAATCTGATCGCCTGCCATCATACCGCAGAGGAGATCGCGGAGATCATAGGCGCAGATTCCCTGGGCTATCTGGATGTGGGAAGCCTGGGAGCACTGACCGGCAGCGGGAATTACTGTGCCGCCTGTTTTCAAGGAAATTATCCAACAAAGATACCGGCGGATCTCCGGAAGGACCGGTTTGAAAGAAAGCTGCCGGGGACGGCCGGAGGAAGAAAGGAAGGAATGGAATGATACCAAATACCAACTATAAGAATTTAAAGGATTCCTATCTGTTTTATCATATCGCGCAGAAAACAAAGGCATATCTGGGGCAGCATCCTGGGGCCTATCTGTACCGCATGGGGATCGGAGATGTGTCTCTGCCTCTTTGTGACGCGGTGATCCAGGCCCTTCACAAGGCCGTAGACGACCAGGGAATAAAAAATACATTCCATGGGTATATGCCGGAATGCGGCGATCCCGGGCTCCGGAAGACCATCGCCGGATACTATAAAAAGAGGAACGTGGACCTTTCACCGGAGGAGGTGTTTATTTCCAGCGGCGCCAGCGACGAGCTGGGAGATATCCTCGATCTGTTCGGCCGGGACAAGACGGTTATGATCATGGAGCCGGCCTACCCGGCTTATGTGGATGCCAATATCATCGCAGGCAATACAATCATCCATATACCGTCGGGAGAGGCGGAAGGCTTTGTGCCGCAGCCGGATGAAAGGAACAGGGCGGATGTGATCTATATCTGCTCTCCCAACAATCCGACGGGCGCGGTCTTCAGCCGTGAGAGGTTAAAGCAATGGGTGGATTACGCTAACCGGACCGATGCAGTCCTGCTGTTTGACGCCGCCTATGAGGCGTTTATTGAGGACGAGGATATCCCCCACAGTATTTTTGAAATAGAGGGGGCGAGAACCTGTGCCATTGAGATCTGTTCCCTGTCAAAGACAGCCGGATTCACAGGGACCAGGCTGGGCTATACGGTGATCCCTAAGGAGCTGGAGCGGAATGGAATGCACTTAAATGAAATGTGGATCCGGAACCGCACAACGAAAACCAACGGGGTATCCTACATCATCCAGAAAGGCGGAGCCGCCGTGTTCACCGAGGAGGGACAAAAGCAGATCCGTGAGAGGATACAGGTTTATAAAAAGAATGCGAAGGTGCTCATGGAGGCCCTGGACCGGCTGGGAATCTGGTACTGTGGAGGGAAAAACGCGCCCTACATCTGGATGAAATGCCCCAAGGGAATGGGAAGCTGGGAGTTTTTCGACTACCTGCTCCAGGAGATCCAGGTAGTGGGAACGCCGGGAGAAGGCTTTGGAGCATGCGGAGAGGGGTATTTCCGGTTTTCCACCTTCGGCTCGCCGGAGGATACAAAGGAGGCGGCAGAACGGCTGGTGAAGCTGCTGGGCTGACGATTCCTTTCCCGCCCTGCGGGGCCAGTCCACTGGCTGCTTCATTCGTTCTTGTTTTGTCAATATCAACTAAAATTCAAGGAATGTCCAGTCATAGAATCGTCCTTTTTACAAGTTGCATATAACTAACTGATGTGCTATACTCTGCGGGTAACGCAAGATAGGGTTGCTTTTGCGTCAAAAATATCTGCGTTTTTTATTTATACATAAGTTAGTTAAAACTAATTAGAGGAGGCAATACTATCAGACAATATCGCTCAACAGTATTACTTGTGGTCCTGCTGCTGGTCGCGTCCGTTATTTCACTTTTTATAGGTGTGATTGAATTGCCGCTGCAGGAGCTTCTGTCAGGAAATCTGCATTTATGGGAGATCTTTTTGGTATCCCGTCTTCCGCGCCTGCTGGCGATCCTTTGTACCGGTGTGGGAATGAGCGTGGCCGGACTCATTATGCAGCAGCTGTGCAGCAACAAATTCGTGTCGCCCACAACTGGCGCCACCATTTCTTCGGCCCAGCTTGGCATTTTGCTGGCGCTGCTGTTCATGCCGTCGTCTACTTTGTGGACCCGGGCGCTCTTTGCCTTTGCGGCGGCGATCCTGGGCACCTGGATCTTCGTCTGGTTCATCCAGCACATCCAGTTCAAGGATGCGGTGATGATCCCGCTAGTGGGTATCATGTGCGGCAATGTCATCGGCGGCATTACCAGTTATCTGGCCTATAAATACGAAATGACCCAGGCCCTGTCCTCGTGGCTGGTGGGCCATTTTTCTCTGGTGCTGAAGGGGCGGTATGAGATCGTCTGGCTGACAGTGCCGCTGGTGGCGCTGGCTTTTGTATTCGCCAACCATTTCAATATTGTGGGGCTGGGAAAGGATTTTTCCAGGAACCTGGGGGTTCCCTATAACCTGGTCCTCTTTTCTGGACTTACCATCTCTGCCATGATCACTGCCAGCATCGTGGTGGTTGTCGGCTCCATCTCCTACATTGGTCTCATCGTGCCCAATGTGGTGGCCATGTATAAAGGGGACAGGATCCGGGGCATGTTGGTGGATACTGCCCTGTTCGGCGCCATTTTCGTACTGGTGTGCGACATGATCGGCCGGGTGGTGATCTTTCCTTATGAACTGCCCATCGAACTGATCGTTGGCATACTGGGCAGCCTCATCTTCATTGCCCTGTTGTTTTACCGGCTTAAATATGGACGCAGGGCCATCCGGCTGGGCGGTACAGGGACAGGCTGCTGCTCCGCCATGCCCGGTCTGAAAGGAGGTGCGGAACAGTGAATACTACTGCTATACGCGCCAACCGGCGCAGGCTGCTGATCCTGACCGTAATAGTCCTTTTCTGCGCAGCAGCCTATATGCTGGTGGAAGTGGACTTTTCCAACCCCAGGCTGTTTGCGTATGCCATGAAGATCCGGGCCCCAAAGCTCATCGTCATGCTCATTACCGCCTTTTCCATCGGAGGGGCTTCACTGGTGTTCCAGTCCATCATCAACAACACCATTGTGACACCCTGTCTGCTGGGGATGAATTCCCTCTATACCCTCATCCATACGGCAGTGGTATTTTTCCTGGGATCGGCCAGTGCGGCAGCCTCCAATGCGAATTTGTCCTTTGCAGTGGATGTGGTGCTCATGGGCATTACGGCCACAGTTATTTACAGCTGGATCTTTAAAAAGACAAAGCACAATGTACTGTATGTGCTGCTGGTGGGTACAGTGCTGACCTCCTTCTTCGGCAGCATCCAGACGACACTGACCCGGGTCATGGATCCCAATGAGTATGACAGTCTGATGAACACCCTGGTGGCCAGCTTCAGCAATATAAACTCTGAGATCATTGTTTTTTCCCTGATCCTTCTGGCAGCCGTAATCTTTGCCCTGCGGAAAGAGCTGGCCCTGTTGGACGTACTGACCCTTGGAAAGGAGCAGGCCATCAATCTGGGTGTGGATTATGACCGCTGCATCCGCCGCCTGCTGCTGGGCGTAGCCCTCTGCATTGCTGTGGCCACCGCCATGGTGGGACCCATCTCTTTTTTGGGACTCATCATCGCGAACCTGTCCAGACAGCTGCTCAAGACCTACCGGCATACCCTGCTGGTGCTTGGCTCAGCTCTGTTTGGTATAATCGTACTGGTGGGCGGGCAGCTCATTGTGGAGCATGTATATTCATATTCCGTTCCGGTCAGTGTATTCATTACCGTGGGCGGCGGTCTTTACTTCCTTTATCTCCTATTGACAAGAAAGAAGGTGTGATTATGAAAGTGCAGGCATTGAAGAAACAATACGACGGAAAAACTGTGGTGGACGGCGTGAGCTTTGCCATCCCCAAGGGGAAGGTGACTTCCCTCATCGGTCCAAACGGTGCGGGAAAGTCCACAGTCATGGGCATGATCTCACGGCTTATCGCCCACGACAGCGGAGTGGTAGACTTCGAGGGAAGGGATATTGGAAAGTGGAAAAGCAGGGAGCTTTCCAGACGGCTTGCCATCCTGACCCAGTCTAACAGCATTCAGATGAAGCTGACCGTGCGGGAACTGGTGGCCTTCGGGCGCTTCCCCTATTCAGGGAACCGGGTCACCCTGGAGGATCAGAAGATCATCGACCGGGCCATTTCCTACATGGAACTGGAGGGCTTCCAGGACCGCTTCATTGACGAGCTTTCCGGAGGCCAGAGGCAGCGGGCCATGATCGCCATGGTCATTGCCCAGGACACCGAGTATGTGCTTCTGGACGAGCCTACCAATAACCTGGATATCTACCATGCTACCAATATGATGAAAATCGTCCGCCGTCTCTGTGATGAGCTGGGAAAAACAGTGATCCTGGTGTTGCATGAGATCAACTATGCGGCATTTTATTCCGATTATATCTGTGCCTTCAAGGACGGAAAAATCGCCAGATTCGGCACTGTGGAGGAGGTGATGACAAAAGAGAATCTGTCTCAGATCTATCAGGTGGATTTTGAGATCCTGACCATTGCAGGAAAGCCCTTATCCATCTACTATTAGCCCTGTTTTTCAGTACTTTTTTAGAAAAGGAGCAATCAGACATGAACATGAAAAAAAAGATCTTTTTTGCCCTGGCCGGCGTGATGTCCCTTGGCCTTGCAGCCTGCTCTGTGGGAACGGAAAAACCACATCCGGGGGACAGTATCCCGCCTGCCAGCAGCCAGACCGCCAGTGGACCGCAGAACAAGGAGAGGCCTGAGTCCGTAACCATCATAAGCCTCAACACCAGCAAGGAGGAAACGGAGCTGGAGGTACCCTATGATCCCCAGCGCATCGCCATTCTGGATATGGCTTCCCTGGATATTCTGGATGCCCTGGGCGTGGGGGAGCGGGTCGTTGGCACTGCTGATACCAGCCTGGAGTATCTCCAGAATTACATCAATGACGACATTTCCAGCCTGGGAACCATCAAAGAGGCGGATCTGGAGGCGGTCATGGCCTGCGAGCCGGATGTTATCTTCATCGGAGGCCGCCTGGCTTCCAGCTATGACGCTCTCAGCGAGATCGCTCCCGTGGTCTATCTGGCCACGGACACTGAACTTGGCGTAGTGGAAAGCGTCCGACGGAATGCCATGACCATCGCATCCATGTTTGGACTTGAGGATAAAGTAGATGAATTAATGGCTGGCTTCAATTCCCGCATTGCTGCCCTGGCTGAATTTTCTGCCGGAAAGACTGCGATCATAGGGCTTGTCACCAGCGGCAGCTTCAATGTGCTGGGCAACGATGGACGCTGCTCCATGATCGGACGGGAGATCGGCTTTGAAAATATCGGCGCGGCCGCCGATATTGATACCTCCACCCACGGCAATGAGGCTTCCTTTGAATTCATTGTGGAGAAGGATCCTGACTACATCTTCGTCATGGATCGTGACGCAGCCATCGGCACCGATGGGGTACAGCTGGCCCAGGAGATCATGGAGAACGAGCTTGTGATGGGTACGGACGCCTATAAGAATGGTCATCTCGTCTATCTGGCCCACCCGGCTGTGTGGTACACCGCCGAGGGAGGCATCACCGCTCTGGATCTTATGCTGAAGGATCTGGAGAGCAGTCTGCTGGGTTAAGGCAGTTTCCATATAGCAGCAGTGTATACAAACACGCACCGGTTACAGAGCCCATGGACATGCTGTACCCGGTGCATGCTGCGTTTTGCCAGTGATCAGCGACGGATGCGATATTACTGTATGCCTAATGCCTGTTTTAGCTGGAAAAAAGCTTTTGTGGGCAGGAAATATAAGAACATATGTTCGATACTTCTGTACTTTTGGAATCGTTTATGGTATAATGCCCGTAAGCAGTTACCGGGCCCGCCGTTTTGTGATATACTAAAGTGCAATGCCTGAGTCCTTTTTATATGGTTTGTTCCTGTCTCATTTGTATGGGATTACAGAGGTGCGCCAGGCGGTGAAAAAGCAAATGGTGAACAAAATCCGTCGCAGGTCTGTTTTGCCTCGAGCCAGGAAAACGCCACGACGAAAATAAAATATCCTACAACGAAAAATTGACGGACGGGCATCTTTTTTACAATAGATTCTGGAGGTGGATCTTATGCAGAATGAACAAAAAGTTTTTGAATTACATTCCGACTACGCCCCCACTGGAGACCAGCCCCAGGCCATTGAGGCACTGGTCAAAGGGTTTCAGGAAGGCAATCAATTCCAGACTTTACTGGGGGTTACGGGGTCCGGCAAGACCTTTACCATGGCGAATGTGATCCAGCAGTTAAATAAGCCGACGTTGGTGATCGCGCACAATAAGACTTTGGCGGCACAGCTCTATGGTGAGTTCAAAGAGTTTTTTCCGAGTAACGCAGTGGAATACTTTGTGTCTTACTACGATTATTACCAGCCGGAGGCATATGTCCCCTCCACTGACACATATATTGAAAAAGACTCGGCCATTAATGACGAGATCGATAAGCTGCGCCACTCAGCCACGGCGGCGCTTTCAGAGAGAAATGATGTGATCATTGTGGCCTCTGTATCCTGCATCTATGGCCTGGGAAGCCCCATCGACTATAAGGAGATGGTGATCTCCCTGCGTCCGGGGATGGAGAAGGACCGGGACGAGGTGATCCATAAGCTGATCGACATCCAGTACACAAGAAATGAGATGGATTTCCGACGGGGATCCTTCCGGGTCAGAGGAGATGTCCTGGAGGTGTTCCCGGCATATTCCGGCAGCGAGGCGTACCGGATCGAGTTTTTCGGCGATGAGGTGGATCGGATCTCAGAGATCGACGCGCTGACCGGGGAAGTGAAGGCCCAGCTGGGCCATGTGGCGATCTTCCCGGCCTCCCACTATGTGGTACCCAAGGAAAAAATGATGGCTGCGACAGAAAATATCCTGGCGGAGATGAAGGAACAGGTGACATTCTTTAAAAGCGAGGATAAGCTTTTGGAGGCCCAGAGGATCGCAGAGAGAACCAATTTTGACGTGGAGATGATGCGGGAGACGGGATTCTGTTCCGGGATCGAGAACTATTCCCGCCACCTGACCTTTGGAAAGCCGGGAGAGCCGCCCTGCACGCTCCTGGACTATTTCCCGGAGGATTTCCTTATTATCGTTGACGAGTCCCACATTACGCTTCCCCAGGTGAGAGGGATGTACTTTGGCGACCGGTCCAGGAAGAAGACCCTGGTGGATTATGGGTTCCGTCTGCCGTCGGCGCTGGATAACCGTCCCTTAAATTTTGAGGAATTTGAAAGCCATATCAACCAGATGATGTTCGTATCCGCCACGCCATCCGTATATGAGGCAGAGCATGAGCTTCTGAGGACAGAGCAGATCATCCGTCCCACCGGCCTTCTGGATCCGGAGATCAGCGTCCGTCCGGTGGAGGGCCAGATCGACGATCTCATCGGAGAGATCAACAAGGAGGTAGAAAACCACAATAAGGTTCTGATCACAACGCTGACAAAGCGCATGGCTGAGGATCTGACGGATTATATCCGGGAGGCCGGGATCCGGGTCAAATATCTCCACTCAGATATTGATACCCTGGAGCGGGCGGAGATCATCCGCGATATGCGCCTGGATGTGTTTGACGTACTGGTGGGCATCAATCTTCTCAGAGAGGGGCTGGATATCCCGGAGATCACTCTGGTGGCGATCCTGGATGCCGATAAGGAGGGCTTTCTCCGGTCTGAGACCTCTCTGATCCAGACCATCGGCCGTGCTGCCAGAAATGCAGAGGGGCATGTGATCATGTATGCCGATTCCATCACCGATTCCATGAAAGCTGCCATCGATGAGACCAACCGCCGCCGGGAGATCCAGCAAAAGTATAATGAAGACCACGGCATCACGCCCCAGACCATTAAAAAGGCCGTCCGTGACCTGATATCCATTTCCAAAGCGGCAGCGGCAGGAGACGGGGAATTTAAGAAGGATCCGGAATCCATGGATGCAAAGGAACTGGATAAGCTGGCAAAGGAACTGGCAAAGAAGATGCGCCAGGCAGCGGCAGAGCTGAACTTTGAGGAGGCGGCCAGACTGCGTGACCGTATGAAGGAGGTAAAGCAGATGCTCCTGGAGCTGGAGGGCTGAGACGGGGAAACGGTCCGAAAGACGTAAGTTTATATTGACAACCAATCCCGGTAAGGCTACAATATCTGCGGAATCGAAGCAGATCCGGGAAGAACAGGATGGGAACCATGAGACTGTGTGACTGTGCTGCCGGAAATCTATATATGATCCGGACGGTTACGGCAGAAGAAACGATCGTCCGGCGGCTGGAGGCCCTGGGGCTCGTTGAGGGAACAAAGGTCCATATTCTGATGAAAAAACAGGACGGCTCCCTAATCGCCGCATTCCATGGGACGCGTCTGGCACTGGGAAAAAAGATCGCCGGAGCCATTGAGGCGGAGGAGGCGGACTGTGGAAAACATGGGCACTGAGAGGGTGACAGTCTGCTTTACAGGGAATCCAAACTGCGGAAAGACCACGCTTTTTAACGCGTATACTGGCGCAGGGAAAAAAACAGCCAACTGGCCCGGCGTTACCGTGGAACTGTCGGAGGGGAGCCTGATGCACCGGGGCCGTCCGGTGCTCCTGGTGGATACGCCGGGAATTTACAGCCTGGATTCCTATACTATGGAAGAAACAGTGACCAGACAGTGCATAAGTGACCAGAAGGCGGATGTGATCATCCATGTGGCGGATGCACTTTTGCTGGAAAGGAGCCTGTTTCTGAGCATGCAGCTATTGGCAGAGGGAAGGCCAATGGTCCTGGCTCTCAATATGATGGATCTGGTCCGGGAACGGGGGATGGACATTGATATAGGAAGGCTGTCCGGGCTCCTGGGAGGGATCCCGGTGATCCCGGTATCAGCCAGAAAGAGGACTGGGCTGGAGGAGCTGATGGACGCCGCTGTGGAGACGGCCAGAGCCCGCCGGACGGCAGACGGCAGCGGCCGCTTTGTATCGGGAGCCTGCCATTCTGTATACAGAAGCCATTCTGTGCACAGTGATGGACCTGCATATGGCGATGGCCCTCCTGGAGCCGGAGGATCCTGGTCCAGCCCGGTGTCTGCCAGGGAGCTCCATGACCGGGCCCGGCGGTTTGCCGCCGCCTGTATCCGGTACGGAGGCAGTTCCATACAGAATAAAAGGAACACGGATCCCGGCGCTGGGAGAGTATTGGATTCCTTCACTGGACGGGCGGACCGGATCCTGGCCCATCCAGTGTGGGGGATCCCTGTATTTTTTGGGATTCTGGCCCTGGTATTTTTCCTAACCTTTTCTGCCGGAGGCTTTCTGAGAGGGTATTTTGAGCGGGGCCTGGCCATGCTTTCAGCGTATATCCTGGAGCTCCTGGGCCGGTGCCGGGTTTCCGGCTGGATCATTTCCCTGGTATCCGATGGGGTCCTGGCCGGAGTGGGAGGAGTCCTGGGCTTTCTGCCAAACATTGCCATCCTGTTCCTGGCCCTGACCTTCTTAGAGGACAGCGGCTATATGGCCAGGATCGCCTGGGTCATGAACGGGACCATGGCCTCGGCGGGACTTTCGGGGAAAGCCGTCCTCCCGGTGCTCCTGGGATTTGGCTGTACGGTCCCGGCGGTCCTGGCATCGCGGATCCTGGAGAATGAAAAGGACCGGAGGCGGACGATCCTTATGACGCCGTTCATGTCCTGCTCAGCCAGGCTCCCGGTCTATGTGCTGTTTGCGGGAATGTTCTTTCCGGAAGCATCAGTAGCGGTGATCGGAGGCTTATACGTTCTGGGCGTCCTGGCGGCCCTGGGGACGGCCTGGGCAGCCTGGAAGGCAGGGCGGGAGGAGCCGTATGAGGATATTCTTTTGATGGAGCTGCCGGAATACCGGTGGCCGGATCTGGGAACCGTGGTCTCCTGTGCCTGGGAACGGGTCAGGGACTATCTGGAAAAAGCCGGGACCACGATCTTTCTGGCCTCCCTGATCCTGTGGTTTTTCCTCCATCTGGGGCCACAGGGAGATGCGCGGGATGTATCAGAAAGCTTTGCGGCAGTTCTGGGACGGGGCCTGGCTCCAATCCTTGTCCCTGCCGGCCTGGGAACCTGGCAGACGGCAGTGGCGCTGCTCACCGGACTTTCGGCCAAGGAGGTGGTGGTATCCAGCTTCTTTATTCTTTACGGAGCCGGGAACAGAGGCGCTGGAAGAGGCCATGAGGCTCTTGCAGCCAGTTTGGCAGCCAGCGGCTTTACCGGAGCCAGCGCCCTGGCACTTCTGGTATTCTGCCTCCTTTATACACCATGTGCGGCAGCCATGGGGACCATAAGGCAGGAGACAGGATCCCTCCGCTGGACTGTGGGCCTGGCGGTTTACCAGCTTTTTCTGGCCTGGATATGCGCTGTGCTCGTATACCAGGCAGCCAGCCGGATCCCCGGACTGGGATGACGGAAAAATTTCAGCCTGTATGGAAGCAGGCGGGAGTGAAAGAAACAAAGAGAGGAAAACAGAATGGATGAGAAACTTCTTCTGAAGGCCGTTGTTCTGGCCGGAGAGATCATGCTGTCCAGCGGCGCAGAGGTATCCCGCGTGGAGAATACCATGCAGTTCATGCTGCGGCGGTCCAACTGTGAGGTCACGGAGGCTGTGGTCCTGGCCACAGGACTTTTCGTGACCATGACTGACCCGGACGGAGAGCCGCTGACCATTTCCAAGCGGATCCCCGCCAGAAGCACCAACATCAACCGGATCTGCCGGGTCAACGAGGTCTCCAGGCAGTTCTGCCATATGGAGCTGACGGTGGAAGAGGCCTATGAGGAGCTGAAAAGGATCCAGAAGGAGATCCTTTATAAGCCCTGGATGAAATTTGCCGGGATCATCGGCATATCGGTCAGCTTTATCTTTATCTACGGCGGGAACTTCCTGGATCTTTCCACCTCGGTCCTGGTAGGGATCTGTATGGCGATGGCAGACCGGTTCACGAAGATCATTCGGCTCAATGATTTCAGTACCACGGCCTTCTGCGGATTTGTGGTGGCCTTCTGTGCCATGCTGATCCAGGAGCTCTGTCCTTTTAAGGTCAGCGGCGACGTGATGATCATGAGCGCCATCATGTATCTGGTGCCCGGGATCCCCTTTACCACTGCGGCCCGGGATACCATTAACGGAGACTATGCCGCCGGATCTGCCAGGATGCTGGAATGTATCGTTGTGGCCCTGGCTGTGGCTGTGGGCGTGGGCTTTGGAATGGTCTGCTTCCGGACATTATGGGGAGGAACGCTATGATGATACTTCAGATACTCAGCGCTTTCAGCGCTGTACTGGTATTTACCATGATCCTGGAGATACCAAAAAAATATATGCTTTATGCGTCCGCCTCGGGAGCGGTGGGCTGGTGGGCTTACCTGATGGTCCAGAACAGCGGCCATTCGTCTATGCTGGCAGCGTTTTTATCCACTCTGGTGGTGGCCTTTTTAAGTCATATCCTGGCCAGGGTCAAAAAGGCCCCGGTGACAGTATTTCTGATCACGGGAACGCTTCCGGCAGTACCGGGAGCCGCCATATACCGGAGTGTTTATTATTTTCTCCAGAACGACTCGGCACTGGCCACAAAAAATCTTCTGGAGACCATCCAGATCGCCGGAGCCATTGCCATGGGGATCTTTACCATGGACTCTCTGTTCCGGCTGGTTCTGGCCTATGACAGGAAAAAGGCGGAGAAGGGATGATGGTCCCTGTTTCCCGGCTGAAGATATAGATGCGGTCGGACAGTACGTCTTCTTTGGGGACGTCCTCCTGGTTGATCTCCTGGACCGTCCGGCACAGGAACGCATGATCGAACATAAGATGATCTGGAAATAAAAGGACTTCGTGGATACTGGAAGGCAGGATGATCACATCCGCCTCTTCCTGGTCTGCGAAGTCTTTTATTATATCCCTGTAAAGCATACAGGAGGCTCCGTAGATCCCGCGGCGGTTGGTGAGCACATGGAGTGCCGGCCTGTCTGCCGGGACCTCCGCCGCAGCCGCAGATCCTGCCGTTTCCAACCCCTTCGCAGCTGCCATAGGCTCAGTGTCTCTTGGGATTTCCGATGCAGCCGCGGATCCTGTCGTTTCCAGATCCCTTTCCGTCTCCGCCAGGTCCGGGAACAGGGAACCTCCGTAAACGGACGGCAGGAGAAGATCCGTTAGAGGCGTCAGGATAGGGGGAAAGAGAAGGGGCGTATTTTCCTCCGCCAGGGAGCGCAGGGTGCCTGCATCCATGTTCCAGGCGGAAAGGAGCGGCCAGTGGATCAGGGCGGACACCAGATCGGTGGAGTCCAGGTCCAGGCAGATGAAAAAGACCATAGCCAGATCGTGAACGGGGAACCATGGGATATGTTCCAGCAGTTCCTGGTTCCGCTCCTGGGAAACCAGACGGAAAGCAATGCGGCTTTTTGCAAATTCCGGATCCAGGATCTCCTGGCATATGGAGGATGGGAACGGAGGCCTGCGCTCCAGAAAGGAAAGGACAGAGGCACATATGGTCTCCATAGATATGCCTTTTTGGTACTGGTCATACAGAGGCTCCAGATAGACGACCGGTCCCAGGGCACTGTCAGCAGAGAGTATAAAGAGGACATCCGGACACACGCCGTTATTTTTGCGGAGTGCCTTTCGGATAAATTGAGTGCCGGAACCTGTTTTTTTGCGCAATACATCCGATATAGCCGAACAAAACTGTGAATAGTGCATAGAAATTACCTCCAGAAATGAAGTTGAATGTGATTAAAAGAAATGGTGTCTATATTGTAAGGGATAAAAAACGTGAATTCAATAGTAATTTATGCTTGATTTTCTGGGATAAATGTGATAAAATAACGAAAATTAATTACATATATTTGTGCAAAATGGATAGTATACCTGCGTCTGGGGATGTACAATCCATTTAAAAGTGTTTTTTAAATCGATGCATTTGGCCAGTGGTCATGCAAATATAATTATGAGGTGAGAGAGTATGACAAAAAAACTTATGCGCGGCTTAGTACCGGTAATGGTGCTTTCAGCGGCAGCAGCCCTGTTTACAGGCTGTGGCTCCAAAGAGGCTCCCGCCGATACGACTCAGACTGGCGGCTCTAAGGAAACAGAAGCTGCCGGATCCACAGCAGCATCTGAGAACAAGGAAACCGAGTCCAAGGGATCCGAATCCACAGGAACTTCTTCCAAGGATACTCTGATCATTGCGACTGCCAATGAGACACCCAGTGTTACCACAAACCTGCACAACGCAGTGGCCGGAGACTATATCAACCAGATGACCCACAACAGCCTGTTCTATACAGACGAGAACCTGGAGCCCCAGCCGTGTCTCGTGGAGTCGTATGAGATCGTAAGCGATACCGAGTGGGTGTTTAAGCTGAAACAGGGCGTGAAATTCCACAATGGCCAGGAAATGAAAGCCGCCGACGTAAAGGCATCTCTGGAGCTTTGTAAGGAATCCCCGCAGGTTTCCCAGTACGGCACCTCCAGCGGAACCATTGAAGTAGTAGATGATTATACAATTAAGATGACAACAGATGGCCCGCAGTCCGGTCTTCTTTCTGACCTCTGCCATCATGGAAACGCGATCCTTCCGGCAGACCTGATCGCCAGCGGACACGATTTCAACAAAGAGCCCATCGGCACCGGTCCATACAAGCTGACCGCATGGAACAAGGGCGAAAGCCTTGAACTGGAAGCATTTGAAGATTACTGGGGCGGCGCTCCGGCCCTTAAGAAAGTGATCTGGAAGGTTATCCCCGAGGGTTCCTCCCGTACCATGGCCCTTGAGGCTGGCGAGGTTGACCTGATCATCGAGGTTGAGTCCACAGACTTTACACGTTTACAGGATAATTCTGATCTTGTTACCTTTAACGAAGCCGGTACATCCCACAACTGGCTGATGATCAACAATGAGAAAGCTCCCTTTGACAACATCGACTTCCGTCGTGCCCTTGCATCTGCCATCGACAAGAACGCCATCGTACAGGTAGCGTTAAACGGTCTTGGCAGCGTGTCTGACAGCATGATCGCTGAGAGCTTCCCGGGCGTTGTATCTGACGGCGCTCCGACCTATGATCCGGAAAAGGCAAAAGAGTATCTTGCAGCATCCGGCTTAAATCCGGCAGAATGCGGTTTTGCGATCATCTGTTCTGATGATACAAAGCTCCGTGCAGGACAGGTGATCCAGTCCTCCTTAAAGGAAAACCTGGGTATCGACGTGACTCTGGAGTCCATGGATCTTGCTACATACCTGGATAAGACAGCAGTAGGTGATTACCAGGCCTCCATCGGCGGCTACACCTCCAGCGGCGTTCTTCCGTATGCCGTAGGCGTTTACCACTCCAAATCCATCGATGGTTCCAACAAGACCCGTACCAACGAGCCGGCCATCGATGAGCTGATCGATAAACTCCAGGCTACACTGGATCCGGAAGAGAATGTGAAAGTCGTTACTGAACTCAGCAAGGCTGTGAATGAAAACTGCCCGCAGATCCCGTTATACTTAAGAAACAATGTGCGTGCATACGCCAAAGGCCTTCAGGGCTTCAATCTGAACGCAGGCGGAAACACATTCTACGAGCAGATGAGCTGGGGAGAGAATTAAATACTGGTGGCTTTTATAAGCATACAGATGAACGTATATACGTTCAGATGAACCTTTAAAAGTGAGCAGGGATCTGGCCCCTTAAAGGGTACAGGTCCCTGTTTTCATTTAACACATGACTTTTAAGTAATGGATATATGGAAGAATCGGTGATATGCAGAGCGGAATGAGATTTCATGGGGAAAGGAGAGGTGGCCTGAAAACCGGATGATTCTCGAGGGTTTTGCGGTCTGCATGTGTAAAATTATGTAAAATATTGAAAAAACAAATAGAAATATGAAGAAACTTGTGAAAAAATCCCCATGCATGGCAAAAAAATAATGAAGCGGGGAGCGAGAAACGCAGGATAAAGGAAAAAATAACGAATATAGATATAATTTATACTTGATTTATATGGATAAATATGATAAAATGACGAACATAAATCACATATATTTGTGCAAAATGAATACATTGCTCTATATCTGCTGATGTACGAATACCTGAGAAGGGTCTTTTAAAATTGATGCATTTGGCCAGTGGTCATGCAAATATAATTATGAGGTGAGAGAGTATGACGAAAAAAATTATGCGCGGTCTGGTGCCGGTAATGGTCCTTTCCGCAGCAGCAGCCCTGTTTACAGGCTGCGGATCCAAGGATGCCGGCGCTGACGCAAAACCGGCAGGTGAAGCCAAGGAAACCGAAGCGGCCGGGTCTGCAGCGGCATCTGAGGACAAGGGAACTGAATCCAAGGGAACTTCTTCCAAGGATACTCTGATCATTGCGACTGCCAATGAGACTCCCAGTGTTACCACGAACCTCCATAATGCAACAGCTGGTGACTATATCAACCAGATGACCCATGAGGGTCTGTTTACCTCCAGCGTTGATTTAACACCGCAGCCGGCTTTAGCAGAATCCTATGAGATCGTAAGCGATACCGAGTGGGTATTCAAGCTGAGACAGGGCGTGAAATTCCACAATGGCCAGGAAGTGAAGGCCGCCGACGTAAAAGCTTCCCTGGAACTTTGTAAGGAATCCCCGCAGGTTT
>PPYE01047617.1_pt1 | contig 20578 bp, 20 predicted proteins | sample 1559881 | NCBI WGS metagenome assembly PPYE01 (sample SAMN08240022, study PRJNA423297) | Human gut metagenome, whole genome shotgun sequencing project.
AATCTTCAGAGAGGAGAACAGCAGATATGAAGAACCAGATGATGAATCTTTTTGCATCCTATTCTTTTTATTATTTTCCGGGCTATTATTACTGCGCGGACTGTTTCTGCTGCAAAAAACAACCCTCTCCGACCGAAGGTCTTTAGATCCTTCGGAAACGTAAAAGAAAATGCGGAGCCGGTGTTTGCGATTGCAGCAGACACCGGCTTTTTTGTTTCCGGATACCCTCAAACGTATGCATGAAGCAGTTCCTGTTTTTCGTCTAAGGTACCAGCCGAATACAGGAATCTCCATTTTCCAGAGCGTTTTTATAAAGCAAACCCAACCTAAACCTGTCATATAAAGGAGAATAAGATTATGATCATTATTTTAAAGAGAAATGCCAACAAAGAGAAAGTGGAGAATTTAAAGACAGAGCTTGTAAATCAGGGATTTAAGCTCCATCTCTCCGAAGGAACCGAGGCCTCCCTCATCGGTCTCATCGGTGACACAAGCCGGATCCATGAAGACTGGTTAAAGGCCAACGACGTCGTTGATGATGTCCGCAGGATCCGTGAGCCGTATAAGAAGGCAAACCGCTCCATGCACCCGGAGGACACAGTCATCGATGTCTGCGGCAGAAAGATCGGCGGCGGCAGCTTTCAGGTCATCGCAGGCCCCTGCTCCATCGAGACAAAGGAACAGATCACAGAGGTTGCCGAGGACGTAAAGCGTTCCGGTGCAGCCTTCCTCCGCGGCGGTGCTTTCAAACCGAGAACTTCCCCGTACGCGTTCCAGGGTCTTCACGAGCAGGGGCTTGACCTTCTCTTAGAGGCAAAGAAAGCCACCGGTCTCCCGGTAGTCACAGAGATCATGAGCGCGGAGCATCTTCCGCTCTTTGACGACGTTGACATCATACAGGTCGGCGCAAGAAACATGCAGAACTTCGAGCTTTTGAAGGTCCTTGGAAAGATCGACAAGCCGATCCTCTTAAAACGCGGTCTTGCAAACACCTTAGACGAGCTTCTGATGAGTGCGGAGTACATCATGGCAGGTGGAAATGAAAAAGTTATCCTCTGCGAACGCGGCATCCGCACCTTTGAGACTTCCTACAGAAATACGCTGGATATCTCCGCGATCCCGATGTTAAAGAAAAAGACCCATCTTCCGGTCATCGTCGACCCGAGCCATGCGGCAGGCATCCGCTTCATGGTGGAGCCGCTTGCCATGGCAGCTATCGCAGCCGGAGCCGATGGTCTCATGATCGAGGTCCACAATAACCCTGAGAAAGCCCTCTGCGACGGTGCCCAGTCCCTGACGCCGGAAATGTTCGACCATCTGATGAAAAAAGTCGATAAAGCTGCGGATTTCTTCCACTCTCTCGGTTAATCGTTGTTCTTTTCCTGAATATGCAGTATAATATTTAAATCACACCGCAATGAAACGGCAGGTCGGCGCTTAAAATGCGCCGGCCTGCCAGACGGTTGCAGACTATTAAGATTCATGGAGGTTCACACGATGGTCAGAAACACTGAAACTGCTTTTGTTCCAAATCTGCGCGGAGGCGACGGAACGATCGAGATCCGTCATATCTTAAACAAGGATGAGCTCATGGGACACGCGTCCATGTACGCCCACGTGATCATCCCGGCCCACGCCAGCATCGGATTCCACCAGCATGTGGAAAACACCGAGCCGTACTACGTTCTCAAGGGAAAGGGGATCTTTGAGGACAACGATCACACCGAGACCGAGATCCACCCGGGCGATGTCTGTGTCATCGAGGTTGGCCAGAGCCACGCGATCAAAAATCCTTTTGATGAGCCGCTTGAGATCATGGCACTTGTGATCAATGAGCGCGGAAAAGAGATCTAAACCCGCGCGTCCCAGTCCATCCGAAGCAGGAACACGATAAAGATGATCGAACTCAGCGTCCACGTCAGCGGGTACGCTGAGGAGATCGTCCGGAAGACGGGAATGATCCGGATCGCGATCGTCACGTAGAGCACGCGGATACCGCACCAGCAGATCAGCATCGTAAACATCGGGACAATGGATTTTCCCACGCCGCGGAGTACTCCCGTCGCGCAGTTGGAAAACGCCAGCAGGAAGAAAAACAAGGCAACCGTTCTTCCGTGGATCGTTCCGAATTCGATTGCTTCCGGCACATCCACAAAGATCCGAAGCAGAATCGGAACCCAGATAAAAAGACAGATCCCTACAAGCTCCGCCATCGCCATTCCGAACGCCACACCCATCACGGAACCTTTCTTCGCGCGGTCCGCTTTCCCGGCACCGAGATTCTGGCTCACAAAGGTTGTCAGCGCCATGGACATGCTCATGATCGGAAGAAAGGCAATCCCCTCAAGCTTCGCGAAGGCCCCCTGTCCGGAGATTGCAAAAGCTCCGAAGGTATTGATATTTGACTGGACCACAAGATTTCCGACACTGATCACGGAGTTCTGGAGTCCCGTCGGAAGTCCCTGTGTGATCACCTGACGGATCATGGAGCCATTGAAGCGAAGCTCCTTAAAATGGATCGTCGCAGCCCCTCCATCCTTCACCATGCGGATCATGCATAATAAAACACTCAATCCCTGGGCGATCACCGTGGCAACAGCAGCGCCTGCGGCACTCCACTGAAATCCCGCCACAAAGATCAGATCCAGGATCATATTCACTATAGAAGAAAAGATCAGATAATACAGGGGATGGACACTGTCCCCCACTGCCCTCATGATGTTCATGCAGATATTGTACATGATGACGGTGGAGACACCGGCAAAATAGATTCCGAAGTACAGTCTCGCCTCCACCATCACGCTGTCCGGCGTGTTGAGCCAGCCGAGAAGGATCGGAACAAAAAATAAACCGATGAGCGTCGCGAAAACCGAGAACACGATTCCCAGAAGAAAGTTTGTGTGCACCGCGCACCGTAATTTTTCCTCATCCTGTGCCCCGAAGTATTTCGAGATCACGACACCGCCGCCCACAGCGATCCCGGCAAAAAACGTGATCACCGACATATTCACATTCGATGATAAGCTCACCGCCGCGAAGGCATCATTGCTCGCGAAATTTCCGACGACCCAGGCATCCGCCATATTGTAAAGCTGCTGTAAAAGCTGTCCTAAAAAGATCGGGATCATAAACCTGAAAAGTCCTCGTCCGATCGGACCTTCTGTCAGATTCCCATCCTTCTTCCCACTACCGGCTCCTGCCCTTTTCCGGACTAATCCCATGCCATTTCCTCCCTCAGTATCAGACCATTCGTTCTTCATATGCTTCAGGTATTGTCCGCATAGTACGGACTTTTGTCGTTTAAGTGACACATTGTAACTAAAATAATCGTATCATGTATGACCAGGGATGTCAAGTGACTGAACGGTCCCTGATCTTATGAAAACCAAAGGAGATTTTTCTTATGCCGCAGATCAAAAAAATCACTGATCTCACAGCGCCGGAACTCGATCTTTTTTCCAGATATTCCGAGTCCCAGCTTTTCCATATCAATGAACCAAAACCGGGGATCTTCATCGCAGAAAGCCCGAATGTGATCGAGCGCGCCCTCAATGCCGGGTATGAACCGCTCGCTGTCCTCATCGAAGAAAAACAGGCCGACGACCTGATCCTGAAGCTCTTTTTTGCTTACCCGGAGCTTCCTGTGTACACCGCAAAATTCGATCTCCTGACAAATCTCACCGGCTTTGCCTTAACCCGTGGCCTGCTCTGCGCCATGAAGCGAAAGATCCTGCCGTCTGTGGCGGAGATCTGTGAGGGAAAACACCGGATCGCTGTCCTTGAGAATGTCATGAACCCCACAAATATCGGAGCGATCTTCCGCTCCGCCGCGGCCCTTGGAATGGACGCAGTGCTCCTGACCTCCGGCTGCAGCGATCCCCTCTACCGGAGAGCCGCCAGAGTCAGCATGGGAACCGTCTTCCAGATTCCGTGGACCTTTTTTCCGAAAAACGCAGATCTCTCCTGCGGCGGACTTGAAACCCTAAGATCTTTAGGGTTTCAGACGGCTGCCATGGCACTGAAGGAAGATTCCGTTTCCATTGATGATCCGAAGCTTCTGGCTGCTGAAAAACTCGCCGTAATCTTAGGCACCGAAGGGGACGGCCTCGCCTCCGCAACCATCGCCGGGTGCGATCATACGGTCATGATCCCGATGGCCCATGGGGTAGATTCGCTGAATGTGGCGGCAGCCAGCGCGGTGGCATTCTGGGAGCTGGCGAAAAACAGAAAGGATATGATATCATGAAAAAACAGGCATTATTCTGCATGGTTCTTGCAGGTACTCTTATGGTCGGTGGATGTGGTCAAAAAGCTGCTGACTCCACCACTGCCACCGCGCAGGTGACCGAAACGTCCGACTCCGCTCCGGCTGACAAACCGGACGGCGCTCCGGGCGATAACTCCGATAAACCCGGAAATCCGCCGAACGGGGCTCCGGGAAGCATGGACGGAAAGCAGGCACCGCCGGACGGCGGGAACGGAGGTCCGGGAGGTCCCGGAGGCCCGGGCGGACAGAGTGCTGCTCCGACATCCTACAAGGCAGTCTCAAGCTACTCCACCGATACTGAGGAGGATGGGAAGACCTACACTTCCACAGGAGCTGATGAGAGCGCAGTCCTCGTCACCGACGGTGCGAAGGTCACCTTAAAAAATTTCACGATGGACCGCAACTCCGCTGACAGCACCGGAGGCGATAACTCCAGCTTTTACGGAACCGGTGCCGCGGCACTTGCCGCCAACGGCAGCCTGACACTGACCGGCGGCACCATCACCACCGACGCAAAAGGCGGCGCAGGTGTCTTCAGCTACGGCGACGGCAATGTCACCGTATCCGACACCACCATCACCACAAAACAGGATACCTCCGGCGGTATCCATGTGGCAGGGGGCGGCACACTCACAGCCTCCAACCTCACCGTTGAGACAAACGGTGAATCCTCCGCGGCGATCCGAAGCGACCGCGGCGGCGGTACCATGACCGTCGATGGCGGAACCTACACCTCCCGGGGAACCGGCTCCCCGGCAGTCTACTGCACTGCCGACATTACCGTCAACAACGCGGCGCTCACTGCTGAAAACTCTGAGGCTGTCTGCATCGAGGGTCTGAACTCCCTTTCTCTCACAAACTGCTCTCTCTCCGGAAACATTCCGGAAAATGAACAGAATGACTGCGACTGGACCGTCATCCTCTATCAGAGCATGTCCGGTGACTCAGAAGTCGGCGAAAGCAAATTTTCCATGGACGGTGGCAGCCTGACCTCCTTAAACGGCGGCCTCTTTTATACGACAAACACGGAGAGTTCCTTCTATCTTAAGAATGTGGACATCACCTACTCCCCGTCCAATAACTTTTTCTTAAAATGCACAGGAAATGCCAACAAACGCGGCTGGGGCCAGTCCGGAAATAATGGTGCTGACTGCACCTTTACCGCAGATTCCCAGGAAATGAGCGGCGATATCCTCTGGGACAGCATCAGTAATCTGGATCTGAAGCTCACAAACGGCACCATCTTGACAGGTTCCATCCTTCAGGACGAGACAAACGCCGGTGACGGCAGTAACGGAACCTGCAATGTCACGATCGACGCCCTCTCCGCCTGGACCGTAACCGGAAACAGCACCGTCACCTCCCTCACCTGTAACGGCTCCATCACAGGCGATGACGGCAAAAGCGTGACGATCGCCGGCACAGACGGCACTGTATTTGTGCAGGGCACCAGCAAATATACGATCACGACCGGTTCCTACAACGAGTAAATTTTAAACTTTGACCTTCTGTTATTTTTTTAACAATTTCTTCCATTTTCGTTGTATACACAACATACATTATATTTTGGTTATGCTATACTAAGCCCATCGCATAGCAAACCAAGTAACTGTTCAGTGCCTCACAGTTACATGCAAAAATCCATTCCAAATCGGCTTCGCCGATGGGATTTTTGCCTTCAAGCCTGTGTTTTATTACGGTCAGCGCAGCGAGTGCGCAGACCTACTGAACAGCTACCAAACCAACACCATTTTGCAAATACAGGAGGTACCCCATATGACTCAGACCATCAACCCAAGAAAAGCAGCGATCATCGGCTGCGGCTTCGTTGGCTCCGCCACTGCCTTCACTCTTATGCAGAGCCGCCTTTTCTCCGAGCTCGTCCTTTTAGACGCCAACGAAGCAAAAGCCGACGGCGAGGCAAAGGATATCGCCCACGGGATCCCCTTCGCCGGTCAGATGAAGATCTATGCCGGAACCTACGATGACATCGCCGACTCCGCCATCATTATCATCACCGCCGGCGCCAATCAGAAACCAGGCGAAACAAGATTGGATCTCGTCCATAAAAACGTAGCCATCTATAAAAGCATCATTCCGGAGATCTCCAGACGCGGCTTTCAGGGCATTCTCCTCATCGTCTCCAACCCGGTAGACATCCTGACCTACACGGCCCTGAAGCTCTCCGGCTTCCCTGAAAACCGTGTCATCGGTTCCGGCACGGTCTTAGACACTGCCCGCTTAAAATATGCCTTAAGTGAACATTTAGGTGTCGACAGCCGCAGCGTCCACTCCTTCATCATCGGTGAACATGGTGACAGCGAGATCGCCGCCTGGAGCAGCACCAACGTGTCCGGAATCCCGTTAAACACCTTCTGCGAGATGCGCGGCCACTATAACCATGATGCCGCCATGGACCGCATCGCCGAAGAGGTAAAAAACAGCGCCTACGACATTATCTCCAAAAAGCAGGCCACCTACTACGGAATCGCCATGAGCGTCAAACGGATCTGTGAGTGCATCATCCGCAACGAACGCTCCATTCTTCCGATCTCCTCCATGATGCATGGAGAATACGGGATCAGCGGCATCTCCCTCAGCATGCCGGCGATCGTAGGACTCAACGGGATCGAGACCCACGTTCCGATCTCATTGGACGCGGAGGAGGCAGAAAAACTCCGTGAATCCGCCGAGACCCTGAAAAAAATAGCTGCAGAGCTTGATCTCTCCGCAGCCACCAACTAACCTTATATCATCAGCCGAACGCAGTAACGGCAGATTTTTAACCTAACAAGGGGAAACACGCTTCGCGAGTTTCCCCTTGTTATCGCGACAGTCGCCAAGGTCTCGCGCAAGCGCGGACTTTGGCTCGTTGTTTTCGATCTTCTCAAACACCGGCTTTGCGGACCACTGACGGAAGAGTTCTCTGATCTTCTCAAAACTGCATCCATGCGTCCCGACAAGATCCACCAGATCCTGAATAAATTCCCGCCCTTTCATCTGCTCATGCACATAGACACTTCCGGTCTCCGGAATCAGAAAACAGAACCGGTCTCCCTTCGCCGTCACGCGGACTTCTCCCAATGTCTCCGTCATATGCGCCCCAAAACCGTTCAGACGCACCTTCATCTCCTCCGCCGTATCCTCACTCCCGAAAAAGTGGTTCAGCGTGGACACCGGATAATAAAGCCGTATCACTTCCGGCCGGAATCCCAGCTTCGCCTGCTGCTCCTTCACCAGATCGATCAGATTCTCTTCCAGTCTGCGAAATCCCATCCTGTCCCATTCTCCTTCTTTTTACGCCTTCACATCGAATACATCCGCAACATCACAGAGCAGCTTGCGAATCTCAAGATGCTGCGGACATACCTTCTCGCACTTTCCGCACTTGATACAATCCGACGCTTTTCCGTTGTTTCGTGTATGGATCCCATAATAGACATTTGAATTCGTATTCTGGTAGATCTTCTTCGCGTTCATGCACGCAAACAGATCCGGGATCGAGATCTTCTTCGGACATCCGTCGACACAATAGCGGCATCCGGTACACGGGATCAGGTTCTTTCCGCGGAAGATCTCGCGCACCTTCTCGACCGCCTTCATCTCCCTCTCGTCAAGGGGCCTGAAGTCTTTCATGAAACTCACATTTTCCTTCATCTGCTCCAGACTGCTCATTCCGGAAAGGACCATCATGATACCCGGGAATCCCGCCGCGTAACGGATCGCGTAGGTAGCCGGACTGCCGCCGTGAAGCTCCTCAAAGACTGCCTTCGCATCATCCGGAAGATTTGCAAGACTTCCGCCGCGGACCGGTTCCATAACGATCACCTGTTTTCCATGCTTTCTGCAGATCTCATAGCATTTCCCGGCCTGAACTGCCGGATCGTCGAAGTCCGCATAGTTAAACTGGATCTGGACGACTTCGATCTGCGGATACTCCGTTAAGATCTGCTCAAGGACCTCTGCGCGGTCATGGAAAGAAATTCCAAAGTGGCGGATCTTCCCCTCTTCCTTAAAGGTTAAAGCCGTCTCATACGCATGGCATTCCTTAAACTTCGGATAGTTTCCCATTCCCTGGGCGTGCATCAGATAGAAATCAAAATAGTCTACACCGCAGCGCTCCAGCTGTGACTCAAAAAACGGGCGGATGTCCTCTTCCTTCCCAAAATAAGCGGCCGTCAGCTTATTTGTAAGAATGTAGCTCTCCCTCGGATAACGGCTCGTCAGGCAGTTTTTGACCGCAAGCTCACTTCTCTCACCGATGTAGCCGTGAGCCGTATCAAAGTAGTTGAATCCCTGATCCAGAAAATAATCCACCATCTGGGAAACCTGCGCCTCATCGATCTCTTCCCCAATCATAGGGAAACGCATACATCCGAAACCAAAATTCTTTTTAATCTTATCCATGCTGCTCTCCTTTTCTGAATAGATCCGGCACGGGCAGTGAATGTCTTCACCGCTGCGTCCCAATCATACTCCTGCCTTTTCTCCGGCTGATCCGTCGTCCACTTTTCACGGTCCGGCAACGCCCGCCGCTGCGTTAAGTAACATCTTGTAACTTATTTTGATGATAGCATACGCCCACTCCCTTGTCAAGCGAATGAAAATCAATTATAATGATGATAGCATACTATCTGCGGTCAGTTTAAACTAACTTTCAGATTTCTACCGACCGACCGGATCCTATTGATCGCCGGGAACTACATCAGACCTTCAGGAGGTGAATTCCATGACAGATTTCGTACGAGCGCGAAGTGAAGAACAGAAACAGGCCAGAATGGCAGAAATCAAGGCCGCGGCGGACGAGCTCTTCTGCTCTGTCCCCTACCAGGAGATCACACTCTCCACCATTGCCGGAAAGCTGTCCTGGACGCGGGCAAACCTCTATAAATATGTAACAACGAAGGAAGAGATCTACCTTGAGATCTGTTCCGATAAAATGCAGTCCTATTTTGACGATCTGTTCGCAGCATTTCCCGATGAGAAACCATTTACCCCGGATCAATGGGCTGCTGCCTGGGCAGATGTCCTGAACGCGCACCGTGACTATCTCCGCTACAGCGATATCCTCTGTACGATCATTGAGGTCCATGTCACAGCATGCCGCCTTGCCAGCTTCAAAACAAGCTACCATGCACACCGTGATGCCTTTGTCAGGCTCATGGAAGTCCGCCTCGGCCTTAGCTCCCATGATGCCAGCGAAGTCTTCCTCTCCGTCCTGTACCACGCTGCCGGTCTATGTGGAAGCTGCCACTCCAATCCGGTTATGCTGGAGGCTATGAAAATAGCCGGAATCCCATATAAAAAACGTGATTTCCGGCTCAACATGTATGAATTTATCCGAATGAACCTCTGGTACTATCTCTCCGGTCCTGCCGGAGAAAATTCCTGCGTCACACCGTAAGAATATAGCACCAGACCGGAAGTGTGATCAGTGAGACGACCGTCGAAAAGACAACGATCTTCGTTGCAAGGCGGTCGTCTTTTCCATATTTGACTGCGAGAACAACGCTCGTGCTCGCTGCCGGCATCGCGGACAGGATCACACAGACCGCTGTGATCAGCTGATCAATGTGAAACAGGCGGCAGCCCGCCAGAACGATGACAGGAATCAGGAACAGCCTGATAAACGTGTAGTAATAAACTTCTCTCGTGAACACCTCTTTAAACGGGATTTCCGCGAGCGTACACCCGATCAGAAGCATCGCGCAGAACGTGTTCGCCCCGGCGACCGTCCGGACTGTCTGGTTTACAAATCCGGGAAGTTGGAACTGGGATACCAGAAGTACCATGCCGGTAAAGATTCCGATGATACATGGATGTGTCACAACCTTCTTTAAAAGCTCTTTCTTCGTCGGCGCCTCCGTAAAATAAGTGAGTCCCACCGACCACATAAAGATTCTCGTCGGGATCGTGTAGACCGCCGCATACATGATTCCCAGATCTCCGAAGATTCCCTCAGCGATGGCGTTTCCGAGGATACCGGCATTTGAGACGATCGTCGCGTACTGCAAAACCTTTTTGCTCTCCTCGCTCCAGCCTGGATACAGCACACGGCTTAAAAGATTCGAAAAGATCTGGATCAGAAACGAGATCACGATCACTTCCAGCGTCAGCTTCAGAATATTCATACTGAACTCCATCTGGAACGATTTCACAATGCTCGCGGGAAGCGTCACATTCATCACGAGACTGCTGAGCAGCGCCTTTCCGCTCTTATCGATCATCCCGCTCTTCCTGAGGTACCATCCCAGCGCAAGGATGCAGAACATCATTCCCTGCATATTAAATAAACTTGTAAAATCCATCACGTACTCCTTTATTACAAACTGACGTTATTGTACTGCTTCCCCTCCGATCTTGTCAATCTCTTCACTTTCACCAATCTATGTTACTGTTCATGCCTTGCGCAAACAGTAACTGATTTTGCCGATGCTTCGCATTCCAAATCGGCAAAATCCACTACTACCACTGTATTGTACGGAATTTTCAGTTCAGAAAATTCCTACCCGTGTACAGTAACCAATACATCTCCCTTCTGCCTGCCCGTCCGGATATAAATTCTTGCCACCGTTCCCTATCAGTGGTACAATAACCCCAATTTATACCATCTCACAAAGGAGGTCCCACCATGGAAACCAACATCACAGTAAGAAACGCAAAATTATCCGACGCTCCGAGAATCCTTGAGATCTACACCTATTATGTAGAAAACACCGTGATCACCTTTGAATACGATGTTCCTTCCCTTGAAGAATTTGAGAACCGCATGATCAATATCATGAAAAAATATCCTTATCTCGTCATCGAACGTGACGGCAGGATCGAAGGCTACACCTACGCCCATGCTTTCGTTGGGCGCGCCGCCTACGACTGGGCCAGTGAGCTCACGATCTATCTGGATCACAACGCGAAGAAATGCGGGCTTGGCAGAAAACTCTATGAAGCTCTGGCTGATCGCCTCAAAGATATGGGCGTTCTGAATCTTTATGCCTGCATCGGATACCCGAAGGTTGAGGACGAGTATTTAAATAAGAACAGTGCCCAGTTCCATGAGCATCTTGGGTTCCGGCTTTGCGGGACTTTTGAGAACTGCGGGTATAAGTTTAATCGGTGGTATGATATGATTTGGATGGAGAAGATCATTGGGGAACATACGTTGGATCAGGCGGCGGTAAAGCCATATTCCTATACTGAATAATTTGGCGAGAGGTACGCGCAGGGAGGGCCTGGGACGCGGACACTTGAGGGATTCCGGGAGGGTTCCTCTAAGCTTGCCGAAGAATGCTAAGGACGGAGGACATGTGCCACAACTCGCTTCGCTCAGACAAGTGGCACATGTCCTCCAACGCACTCTCTGGCGAGCCAAGAGGAAGCCAGATCCCTTCACCCAGGCGGTCCGTGCCCCAGGCCCTCCCTGCGCTGTGTACTGGCGGAATGTAGGAAAGGCGGTTGCCTGTTTCCTTCAGCAAACAATCGGTACCTAAGTTTTCTCCGTATTAGGGAGTCTGTTTGTAGAACACAGGCAGTACATGCTAAGTTCCTCTCTGCGCAGGGGCTGACCAGCTGAAGAAAAAGGCTTGCACATCTTGTTTTAGCACGCTACAATGGTAAACGTTCGATTTTGACATAATATAAGCTTACAGGAGATGTGACATGAATACGAATGAACGAACTGACAAGCGCCCTGTCTGGCGCGGTGAACTTGCTCTTCTTATTGTGATTTTGATCAACAGTTTCGGTGTTGTCTTAATGCTGGACTCCGGCGCCGGAATTTCGGCGATTTCCAGCGTTCCGTACGCTTTTTCTGAATCCTTCCCGGCTCTGACACTCGGAACCTGGACTTATATCTTTCAGGGAATTCTCGTAACGGCCCTCATGATCTTACGGAAAAAGTTTGTTCCTACATACCTCTTCAGCTTCGTTGTAGGCTTCGCCTTCAGTAAGATGTTAGATGTATATAAGACCGCCCTCGCGGGCCTCACGATGGGAATCGGATACCAGATCGTCTATTTTATCGTGAGCTATCTCGTCATCTGCCTCGGAATCGCCCTCTCCAACCGCTGCGGACTTCCGATCATCCCGACAGACCTCTTTCCGAGAGAAATGGCCGATATTCTGAATGTTCCATACTCCAGAGTCAAGATCACCTTCGACGTGACCTGCCTCGCCGTGACCGCGGGACTGACTTTCTGTTTCCTCGGTCATATCAAAGGGCTTGGAATCGGAACGATCCTCGCTGCGTTCACGATGGGTAAGGTCATCGGTATAATAGGCAATATACTGGATAAACACTTCCGGTTTGTGTCATTCCTCACAGAACGCAGCAAAATGTGATCTGTTTCCCGCAGTTGTAAGACATATACCTCGTATATATACCATTATCAGGAATACGGGCATGCCTTACTCATTTGCATTCATTTTAAGCTGCACAGATATCTTGTATTACTTTGTCTGTATCCATGCTGCATTATTTCCCTTCCGTATTTTTTGTATATCTTGTACTTCGTGCCGCGCCTTCTCTTTTCAAATAACCTTTCACAAGCATATGCATTAAAACAGTTCTTGCTCTACGTTGTTTTACTTGTAAAAGCTCCATGGTCTCAGAAGTGGTAATGGAACCATTTTCTGTTATATATTCATAAATTTGTTGTTCTTGCTCATTATCTGGCACTCTATCAGCAATATCCGGCACTTTATTGGTAGTATCCGGCACTCTGTCGGTACTATCCGGCACTTTATCGGTAGTATCCGGCACTCTGTCGGTACTATCCGGCACTTTATTGGAGTTCTTTGAAGTAATCTGACCTCGAAAAATATTGATACGCAAATCAACTTCGCCGCCAATAAACTCTGGCTCCCGCAGTCCGGCAGCTTTTACTTTCTCGATAATTCTCGGAATACCACTTCCCCAATGCTCGATCAGATTCATATAAGCAAACGCATGGGCAATGGCTTCATTTCTGATTTTGGAATAACCCTCTTTCATACGCTCCATAGTTTGTCCCATTGGCAGTTTTCCCGGAGAAGTAATTTCCAACCGGTTGTCATATACCGCAACCTGTATCGTCCCATGATCCAGGTAACTGCGATGCACCACGGCATTGATAATCAACTCACGAATGGCATCCGGTGGAATCTCATAAATATCCTGCCGATAAATTCCTACAATGGTAGCACCCAGATGAATATTTCTCAGGACAAACTGAAATGCTTCATCTATCTGCTCCCAAAGCGGTCCGGTATATTCTCTGCGGTCAACAAATACCGCTTTCGTTGTACCTTTAAATACGCCACATTGCGTTGTAACATGAAGTCCACCGTTGCCGGTCAAAATAGCAAAAGCATTAGACGGATAATCTTTTCCATCGCGCTCGATCAGAACTCCCCAGGAACGCAGCTGCTGTCTGCCAACATCTTTGATGGATGCTTTCTGTTCCTCATTATGGGCATTCTTAACTGCCTGCTCCTTCATTGCTTTGCAAAGAGCTTCGATATCTTCGTCTGTGATATTCAGCCCGGGGCACAAAGTCTGATCATAGTAACGGTTGCTACCCTCAAACAGTAATTCCTTTATCATGTACTCATCAGCAAGGCGAGTAGTTCCAGCAACTCGGACATATACACCACAATCTCTTCCAAGAGCTTTGATATAATATGGTCGCTGTCTGCCCTCAGAAATCTCTACCACAATAACAGTCTTACCATCAATCGTCTGTAAAGTAATATCCGGGATGATTACCGGTTCACAACTGTCTGATACAGCATTGGCAATGGCATCCATTTTCTTGAACACATCTTCATTGTCAAAGCCGACAACTTCTCTGGTTTTATCCGCAATTCCAAAAATGATCTTTCCTCCGTTTCCATTTGCAAAAGCAACCACCGATTTCATATATTTAATGCTTTTCTCAGGCAAGTTCTCTTTGTACTCTACATTTTTCGATTCTCCTGCAAGAATTTCTTCTATAGCCATCGTAACACCTCGCTCTCACCTTGCTATACAGTACATATTTTTTTATATCTCTTCTTCCTTAGCGTTTCCGTTTATTCTTTTTATCATATCACATAACTGTACATAGTACAATTATACTTTCTTATTCAGATTATCATTTTACAAATTAGGCTAAATCAAATTTTTTATGTTGAATTTTCCTTTTTTTAACATATAATAAAAGTAACTCATCTAACATGTTTAGAAAGAGCATCCGGTTTTCGTATTGCGATTACCGGTTTTTATTTTATCTCCTTCCCAATCTCTTTTATATGATTCTGATAATTTCCCTTCTAAATATTCTTAACTTTCATAAAAATATTGAATACGCTGTTATCAATTGCACTCGAATTTTCTATATGAAAAAACCGCCTGAACTTTCTCTCCCATAGGTTCATAATCCTATCTCGGCGAAAGTCCAGACGGCTTTTCCTTATCTGTACGGCAATTTGTACCGCAGCTCTCTTTTCTAAATTTTTACGCTAACACAGTCCCTTCCGGAAACGCCCCGCGGAACACCTTGCGGACAAGCGGTCCTGCGACGATGAGCTGGAACGGAAGTGCCATCACGAAGTTTTTCGGAATGTTTGTGAGCCAGATGATCGGTAGGGGGCTGAAATCTCCGCTTTTCACACATCCCTCAAGCGCGCCGTACAGGGACATGATGATGACCATCGGAACCACCATGGAGCAGGAAACCGCGATCACCTTGTGGAGTACCTAACTCTCCGGCTTTACAAGAAAACGGAACGCGAAGCCCTTCGCCGGTCCGGAGACCACAAACCAGTCCAGGCACATCGCGAACACATAGGCGATCGGGAATCCGATCCAGGCCTCGCGGATCGTTGTGAGGTTTAACGCTCCCATATGAAGTGTTACGTTGTAGATACTCATCCAGAGCACCATGGTAAAACACATTAATACTGTGTAGATCAGACTTTCTCTCTTATTTCTTGGCATACATTTTCTCCTTTTTCAACCTGTAATTTTCTGTGAAAACGCCGTGGACACAAGAACCGTCTCTGACCATTCCTTCCGAACATATGACAGAAAAAAACAGCGAAGCCAACAAAACTCGTTGCGACTCCACTGCTCTTTTCGTGTACATCTCACTGCGTTCTCAATCTCTATGTGAACGCAGTATACAATATTTCTTTATCGCTTCGTAAGTACTTTTTTCCACAAAATATCAATTTTGTATACTTGCACAAAACTTTGGCCCAATTCTATCATTTCATTATTCACATTCATCCTGTCCTCACCATGACATCCATGGGATTCTAAAGCTGTCCCCACTTTCTATCGCAAACCTCAGCTTTTTCATCATTGATCACAGTTTCTTCACAATTTTCCCATTGACATTCTCCCACAAAAGCCTTATTATACTTAGCAAGCTAATATTTTAGTTTGCTAAGTATATGGCAGACGACCGAATCACAGCTTTTCATTTATAAGGGGGAACTTGATCTATGAAAGAAACCGTTGGACGCAGTGTGGGAATGCTCTCCAACCTGATCCGCAGGCACTTCAGTACCTTTTCTTTTCATGGTACATTAAGCGGCGCACAGGGAAAAACGCTTCATTTTATACTGGCGCGCGGGCAGGAATGCGATGTCTTCCAGAAAGATATCGAAGAGGAGTACAGTCTCAGACCACCGACCGCCACAAAGCTCTTAAAGGATATGGAAAAAAACGGACTGATCTACCGGGAGGCAGTTCCTTATGATGCCCGCCTAAAACGCATTGTCGCTACTGAAAAAGCCATGCAGTATCAGGAACTGATCCACCAGAGTCTGGAAGAAACCGAAGATCGTCTGACCTCCGGAATATCTCCCCAGGATCTCGCCGTGTTTTTCAGGGTCATCAACCAGATGATCCGAAATATGTCCTGAATATCCGGACGGGTCCCACCTGCAGAACCTGCATGTTCTCCGCATCAGGAGCTTTTGCGGGATCGCAAATTTTATATGGAAACGAGGTAAATCATTCATGGTTAAAACACTTTTAAAAAGCGTGCGCCAGTACAAACGCGTGTCCATCGAGACACCGCTGTTTGTCACCATGGAAGTCATTCTGGAATGTACGATTCCTCTCATCATGTCTAAGCTTATCGATGACATGACCGGATCTTCCATGGCACCGATCTTAAAATACGGCGCCCTCTTACTGGTCCTTGCGACCCTTTCCCTGCTCTTCGGCGTTCTCTCGGCGAGAGCGGCTGCCACAGCCGGGTGCGGACTCGCGAAGAACTTAAGAAGAGATCTCTACTTTAAGACCCAGGACTTCGCCTTCGCAGACATCGACAAGTTCTCCTCCTCCTCTCTCGTGACGAGGATGACGACAGATGTCTCGAACGTTCAGAACGCCTACCAGATGCTGATCCGCATGGCAGTCCGTGCCCCGCTTATGACAGTCTTTTCCGTCATCATGAGCATGAGCATCAATGTCCGGATGTCCTTCATCTTTCTGGCACTTCTCCCGGTTCTTGCAGCGGCACTGTTTGGCATCTTCTTCTATGTCCACCCGATCTTTAAGCGGATCTTCAAGAAATACGATGCCTTAAATAACTCCGTCCAGGAGAACGTCGGCGGCATCCGTGTCGTAAAATCCTTCGTCCGCGAAGGTTACGAGAAGGAGAAATTTGAAAACGCTGCCGAGGAGGTGCGAAAAGACTTCACGATGGCAGAAAAGATCCTCGCCTTGAATAACCCGGTGATGACCTTCTGCATCTATGTTTCAATGCTTTTAGTAAGCTTTTTCGGCGCGAAGCTCATCATCGGCACCGGAGGCAGCGAGCTTTCCACCGGGGAACTTTCTTCCCTGATCAGCTACGGCGTTCAGATCCTCACATCCATGATGATGCTGTCCATGGTATTCGTTATGTGCAGCATGGCCCAGGAATCCGGCGACCGTATTGCCGAAGTCCTGAATCATGAGAGCGTTTTACGATCCCCGGAAAACGGAGCAACGGACGTAAAGGGCGGTAGCGTCGAGTTCGACCATGTTTCCTTCCGCTATTCCGGAAGGAACAAAAAATTTGCCCTGACTGACATTGATCTTAAGATTCCGTCCGGTTCCACCATCGGCATCATCGGCGGTACCGGCTCCGCAAAGACAACATTGATCCAGCTGATCCCACGTCTCTACGATGTGACGGAGGGCGCAGTGAAGGTCGGTGGACGCGATGTGCGGGAGTATGATCTTCAGGCCCTCCGTGACGCTGTGGCTGTCGTTCTCCAGAAGAACGTCCTCTTCTCCGGAACGATCAAGGAAAACCTCCGCTGGGGCAATAAGAATGCCACAGACGAGGAGCTGATCCACGCGTGCCGATTAGCGCAGGCGGACGAGTTCGTCACACAATTCCCGGATGGATATGACACCTATATCGAACAGGGCGGAACGAACGTCTCCGGCGGACAAAAACAGCGTCTCTGCATCGCGAGAGCGATCTTAAAGAAACCGAAGATCCTGATCCTGGACGACTCGACTTCCGCAGTCGATACAAAGACTGATGCCCTGATCCGTCAGGCATTTAAACATGAGCTTCCGGACACCACAAAGATCATCATCGCCCAGCGTGTCTCCTCTGTTCAGGACGCAGACCGCATCCTCGTCATGGATGGCGGGCGGATCGTGGAATCCGGAACCCACGAAGAGCTTCTCGCCTTAAACGGTATTTACAGAGAAGTCAATGATTCCCAGACAAAGAGCAAGGAGGCATGATCATGGAAAAACAGAATAAGAAAAATGGCACCTTCGGCCGCCTGCTCCGCTACATTTACAAGAACTACCGGGTGTACATGATCACCGTGATCATCTGCATCATCATCGCCGCAGCTGCCTCCGTGGTCCAGACCGTATTTTTACAGCGGCTCATCGATACCTGCATTCTTCCGGGACTGGAGAGCGGATTTGAGAGCATCCGGCAGCCGTTCATGCAGACGATCCTCTCGATGGTCACCCTGTATGTGTTTGGTGTCGCGGCAGCCTTCACCTACACCCACCTCATGGCAACCGTGACACAGGGGACATTAAAGCACCTGCGTGTGGACATGTTCGATAAGATGCAGTCCCTGCCGATCAAATATTTTGACACCCACGCCCACGGCGATATCATGAGCACCTACACAAACGATACGGACGCGATCCGCCAGCTGATCGGCCAGTCGCTTCCGATGGTCTTCCAGTCTTCTCTCACGATCACCGTCATGTTCCTCATGATGATCTATTACAGCGTCTGGATGACTCTCGTTGTGTGCCTCTTCTCCGCTCTCATGCTGACCGTCACGAAGAAATTCGGCGGTGCAAGCTCCCGCTACATGATGGCACAGCAGAGATCCCTCGCGAAGGAGGAAGGTTTCATCGAGGAGATGATCCAGGGACAGAAGGTCGTCAAGGTCTTCTGCCATGAGGACGAGTGTAAGAAGGATTTTGACAAGTTGAACGAGCAGCTTTTCTCCGACGGTGAGCAGGCAAACCGTTATGGCAACTCCCTGATGCCGATCTTAAATAACGTGGGCAACCTGATGTATGTGGTCCTCGCCATTGTCGGCGGACTCCTCGTATATCTCAAAGCCCCGAACTTAAGTTTCAGCGGTTCCGGTGTTGTCACCATCGGTGTGATCGTCTCCTTCCTCGGTATGGCAAGACAGCTCTCCCAGACCATCGGTCAGGCCTCCATGCAGGTTGCCATGATCGCCATGGGTCTTGCAGGCGCTTCCCGTGTGTTCGCGCTGATCGACGAGGAGCCGGAGGAAGATGATGGTTATGTGACTCTTGTACGCGCGGAATGGGGCGCTGACGGCGTCTTAAAAGAGACAAACGACAAGAGCGGAATCTGGGCATGGAAACACCCGCATAAGGCGGACGGAACCGTCACTTATACTCCTTTAAAGGGCGATATCCGTTTAGAGGATGTGGATTTCGGATACACGCCGGAGAAGCTTGTGCTTCATGACATCACACTCTACGCGAAGCCCGGTCAGAAGATCGCCTTCGTCGGCGCCACAGGTGCCGGTAAGACAACCATCACGAACCTGATCAACCGGTTTTACGATATTCCGGACGGCAAGATCCGGTACGATGGGATCAATATCACAAAGATCCGGAAACCGGATCTCAGGCGGTCTCTCGGCGTTGTTCTTCAGGATGTGAATCTCTTTACGGGTACGGTTATGGAGAATATCCGTTATGGACGGCTGGATGCCACCGATGAAGAATGTATGGCGGCTGCAAGGCTTGCGAATGCGGATGATTTTATCCAGAGACTTCCGGAAGGTTATAATACGATGCTGACCGGCAACGGCGCCAGCCTTTCGCAGGGGCAGAGACAGCTCATTTCCATCGCGAGAGCAGCTGTCGCTGATCCTCCTGTGATGATCCTTGACGAGGCGACGAGTTCGATCGATACGAGAACGGAGGCGCTGGTTCAGGAGGGCATGGATAACCTGATGATGGGACGTACCGTCTTTGTCATCGCCCACAGACTTTCTACGGTACGCAACAGTAAGGCGATCATGGTTTTGGATCACGGGCATATTATTGAGCGTGGAGATCATGAGGCGTTGATCGCGCAGAAGGGTGTGTATTATCAGTTGTATACTGGGGCGTTTGAGTTGGAGTGATGGCTCTTGGCCTGTAGATTTCAGCTTAGATGTTGACTTGGAATGTAATTTAGAACGTATTTTAAAGGGCCTGCTGCACTGGCAATGGATTGCTGGTGCAGCAGGCCCTTTTTTGTTGGCCATATAACCGGGAGAAGATGTCGGTGGCAGGTTCTGTATGTTGATTCATTGTTGCGGGCGCCCGCCTGCGGCATCACGGGGACGCGCCGGTACCCCTCCGGTCCGGGCCTTGAGGAATTCCGGGAGGGTTCCTCTAAGCTTGCAGAAGAATGCTAAGGGCGGAGGGCAGGATTGTTCGTCCGGCAGTTTAATCGTCAAATGCAATGCGCCGGGATGGGATGTACGATGCGGGAAGTAATACTGGAATCCCATTTTGCGGATGATATCTAATACATTGAGGATATATCCGAACAGCCTTGTATTCCCAAAGAGCGTATCGATGAGTTGGACAGTCTCTGTCATCCGTTATCATTTCAACGAAGATGCAAGGGAAACAATGCAGGAGAAGATTAACCGGACGCTGGTTACAGAAGCAAACCGAATGGCAGTTTATTAAAATTATGTAGATGTAATTGAAGAAAAAACATGATATTATGTGAGTAACTAATCGGAATTTGTTAAAGGAGCGTGATTAAGTGAACATAATTGACAAACTCTTGGAAACCCCGTGCTATATAATGGATTTCCTCCCTA